>Ga0164290_1000191_pt1 | contig 232247 bp, 194 predicted proteins | sample Micstemetagenome_FD_108782 | JGI IMG/M metagenome (GOLD analysis project Ga0164290, IMG submission 108782) | Contaminated culture microbial community from soil near Moab, Utah, USA - Microcoleus steenstrupii SON62 (Illumina Assembly) | ecosystem: Environmental > Terrestrial > Soil > Soil crust...
GGCGACGATGAACTTGCGCCGGTCGGTCGAGAAGAAGCGGTAGGCGACGTCGATCGTGATGCCCTGTTCGCGCTCCGCGGCCAGGCCGTCGACCAGCAGCGCGAAGTCGAGGTCGCCGCCCTGGGTGCCCACCTTCTTCGAGTCGGCTTCGAGCGCGGCCAGCTGGTCCTCGAACAGCATTTTCGATTCGTACAGCAGGCGCCCGATCAGCGTGCTCTTGCCGTCGTCGACACTGCCGCAGGTGATGAAGCGCAGCAGGCTCTTGTGCTCGTGCTGGCGCAGGTAGGCCTCGATGTCCTGCGAAATGAGGTCGGAAACGTGTGCCATTTAGAAATAACCCTCTTGCTTCTTCTTTTCCATCGAACCGGAGGAATCGTGGTCGATCACGCGGCCCTGGCGCTCCGACGTCGTGGTCAGCAGCATTTCCTGGATGATGTCGGTCAGCGTGGCAGCGGTCGATTCGACCGCGCCGGTCAGCGGATAGCAGCCCAGCGTGCGGAAGCGCACGCTCTTCATCTGCGGCGTCTCGCCCGGACGCAGCGGCATGCGCTCGTCGTCGACCATGATGAGCGTGCCGTCGCGCTCGACCACCGGCCGTTCGGCCGCGAAGTACAGCGGGACGATGGGAATGTTCTCGAGGTGGATGTACTGCCAGATGTCCAGTTCGGTCCAGTTCGAGATCGGGAACACGCGGATCGACTCACCCGGATGCTTGCGCGCGTTGTACAGCTTCCACAGCTCCGGGCGCTGGCTCTTCGGGTCCCAGCGGTGCTGCGCGGTGCGGAAGGAGAAGATGCGCTCCTTGGCGCGCGACTTTTCCTCGTCGCGACGGGCACCGCCGAAGGCGGCGTCGAACTTGTACTTGTCCAGCGCCTGCTTCAGGCCCTCGGTCTTCCACATGTCGGTGTGCAGCGCCGAACCGTGGTCGAACGGATTGATGTTGCGCGCCTTGGCGTCCGGATTGATGTGCACCAGCAGATCCATGCCGAGCTTGCGCGCCATTGCGTCGCGGAACTCGTACATCGCCTTGAACTTCCAGGTGGTGTCGACGTGCAGCAGCGGAAAGGGCGGGACCGACGGATAGAAGGCCTTGGCGGCGAGGTGCAGCATGACGGCGCTGTCCTTGCCGACCGAATAGAGCATGACCGGGTTTTCGGCCTCGGCCACCACTTCGCGCATGATGTGGATGCTCTCGGCTTCCAGCCGTTGCAGGTGCGTCAATGTACTCATCGTGTTGGGGAACCGGAAGGTGCGGAAATAGCGGGCCGCACGGCGTCGGACAGGCCGCCCGTGCGAAAGGGTCGGGATTTTACCGCGGCGCGGGGGTTCCCGGCGAATGCCGTGCAGCGTCGCCGCCGACAACCGCCGGAACGCATCGAACGGCGCCGCTCGGCGCCTCGGTCAGGCGCTCTGCGAGCGGCTGCGCGCAATCATGCCGCGGCGGTCGGGAAAGTTGATCACCACCGACCGGTGACGCCGGTCGGCAAACAGCACGTTGCCGCTGCTCAATGCCTCGGTCAGCGCCGGCGCCTGCTGCACCACCGAATCGCAAGCCAGGTCGACCAGCTCGTTCTGCACCTGCGACATGATGTGATAGGACTGCCGCGCGTGCTCGGCCATCTCTTCGAGCAAGGCACCGTAAAGCTGCGGCAACTGCCACAGCGCAGACATCGCCTCGGCGACTGTCTGCGGCGGCTCGATGGCCCGCATCTGGGTGGTCAGCGCGGAACTGACCGACTCGGCCTGCAGCTTGAGCAAGCGTTCACCGCCGTCGGCAAGGATGTTGACCAGACGCTTCGGCACGTCTGCAGTCACGGTCTCCTGAGCGTCGTACGCAATCTTCACTGTAACCCCCTGATTCGATCCGCCGTGCTGCCATGAAAAGGGACTTCCCCCGGCAGCACCCACTGCGCACATCATAGGCCGCTCGCGTCCGGATGCATAACCTCGCGCACCGGTCTGGCGGTATCGAGCAGATCGCCCAGCGTATGCAGCAGCAGTTCGGCCGGCACCGGCTTGTAGAGCACGGGCAGGCCGCTGTACCGCGCCTGCTGCACGCGATCGGGTGCGGTGTCGCCGGTGATCAGCACCGCCGGCACCGCGCGCCGGACTGCGGCACGCAGGCCGGCGACGACCGAAACGCCGTCCTCGTCGTTGCGCAGACGGAAGTCGCACACGACGACATCGATGCGCGCCCCCTCCTCCGCCTCCAGCCGACACGCGATGTCGGTCGCCGTCGCCGCACCGTCCGCCAGGTGAACCTCGACGCCGGCGGTGCGCAGCACCGCCGCGGTCGAGGCACGGACAGCCTCCTCGTCGTCGATCACCAGCACGCGAGCCGATTGCAGCACCGGCCATGCACGCGGTGGCGTCTGTTGCGGGGGCGCGGACTCCGCCACCGGCAGAGCTTCGGGTGCCCGCACCCGGAACACGGTGCCACGGTCTGGCCGCGAATCGACCTCGACCTGCAGCTGCAGCAGCGCCGCCAGCCGGCGCACGATGGCAAGCCCCATGCCCAGCCCTTGCGCACGATCGCGTTCGCGGTTGCCGACCTGATAGAACTCTTCGAACACGCGCGGCAACTCGGCCGCCTCGATGCCACGCCCGCTGTCCCACACCTCGATCGACACCTGTCCGCCGCGCCGCCGGGCGCCGACCACGACGCCCCCGCGTGCGGTGAACTTCAGCGCGTTGTGCACCAGATTGCCGAGCAGGCGTTCGAGCAGTTGCGGGTCGGTACGCACCCAGTGACCGCGCGCGCGCAGCCGCAACGAGAGGCCGCGCCCCTCTGCCTCAGCGGCAAAGCTGCGGTCGAGCGCGCGGAACACGTCGGCCAGCGCCACCGGGCGAATGCGTGCCTGCACCACGCCAGCATCCAGTCGCGACACGTCGAGCATTTCGTTGAACGAGGATTCGAGCGCGGTCACGCAGGACATCAGGTTGCGGGCCAGCGCTTCCTCCGGTCCACCGCGCAGCCGTGCCGCCAGCGCGCTGCCGAACAGCCCGAGCGAGTGCAGCGGCTGCCGCAGGTCGTGGCTGGCAGCAGCAAAGAAGCGCGTGCGCTCGGCGCTTGCACGCTCGGCAATATCGATCTGCTCGCGCAGCCGTCGCGCCAGCGCCTCCTTCTCGTAGCGGCTGCGCAGTGCCTCGGTCAGCAGGCGGTGCTGCTGCAGCCCGAAGGCAAGATTCACGTACAGATAGATCAGCGCGGCCGCCCCCATGAACAGGTGCGCCGTATCGCCCTGCCACAGCATGCGGCTCGACAGGCCGAGGATGGCGGGAATCGGAAAGCTCAGCAGCGCGCGCCGGTGCGGCGCGAGCGAGGCGATCGAGCCCGTGCTCATGCCGAGGATGACCAGCATCATCAGCGCACTCACCAGGGGGTCGTCGTCGGGCAGGAACATCCACGGCGCCAGTCCCCAGATCGTCGCATTGACGACCAGCGCATTGCTGTAGTCGATGCCGGCCTGCCGTGGGTCACGCGCCGCCTCCGGCGCGCGCAGGTAGCGCTGGTAACCGACGTAACGCCACAGCTGACACCCGTGCAGCAGAACCGCCCACAGCAGCGCGCCGCGATGCCCGGTCTGATACCAGGCGAACATCCAGAAACCGAGCCCGATGAAGAAGGCGCCGATCGCCGCACTGCGGCTGGTGCGCATCATCGAATCGACCTGTTCGCGCAGGATGCGCGCCTCGACCTCGGGCGAGGACAGTGCGTCCGCGCCCACCGATGCGGTCGCCTGCTGCGGCATCAGCGGAACAGGCTGATCAGATGCAGACGGGACTGTGCGTCGAGCTTGAGCATGACGGACGACACCGAATTCTTGACCGTACCGAGCGCCAGCCCGAGAGCGTCGGCGATCTGCTGGTTGCTGTGGCCGGCGAGTACCAGCTCAAGCACGCGCAACTGCGTCGGATTAAGCGACTCGGTGCCCGGTGTCACGCCATAGTCCGCATTCGGCTCACGGCACGCGTGTGGCAAGGCACCGCCTCGCAGCAGCGTGAGCACCATGTCGAGGATGTCCGCCGAGCGGGCGCTTTTCGGCACATAACCGAGCGCGCCCAGGGCCAGCGCCTGCTCGACGACGACCGGGTCCTCGGTCGCCGAGAAGATGGCCACACGTGCCTCGGGCGCCTCGGCCAGAAAGCGTCTCAGCCCCTGCAGGCCCAGGCTGTCGGGCAGCTTCAGATCGAGCAGGACCAGATCGGGACGATGCGCCGCGAAAGCGGCCAGCGCGCCGCTCAGCGTGCCGGCATCGAGCCAGTCGACGTCGCCCAGTCCTGTCGCCTGTGCACAGGCACGCAACCCGACACGGGTCATTTCATGGTCGTCGACGACGAGAACGGTGTGCTTCATCCAGGCCGGCCCCCTGTCTGCCGGAGGCCGTGACCGACAGACCGCGATGACGGATTCACGTGCGCATCATGCAATATCGATGGAGCGCGAGTGTGCGAGGCCGGCCGGCGCGCGTCAACGCAGCGCGGAAAAAGAAAAAGCCGACTGCGAAGCAATCGGCTTTTTCGGGCTGCGTCCGGTGGTGGAGAGGAGGAGGATCGAACTCCCGACCTTCGCATTGCGAACGCGACGCTCTCCCAGCTGAGCTACCCCCCCAACGGCTGCGGATTATAGGGCCTCGGATGCCGGTTGTGAAGGAACATCGAACAGAATCACACGGTCGCAGCATCATCACCGGTACGGACTTCAGACACGATGAAAAAAGAGATCGACGGAATGGATCGCAGGCGCTTCATCGGCGGCAGCGCAGCGGGCGCGCTGCTGGTGGCGTCGCCGCTCTGGCTGGCCGGCTGCGCGACGGCGCGGCAGTACGAGCAGGCCGAGCACATGGCGGCGCAGCTCGCCATCGGCGACGAGTGGGTGTACGAAGAACTGAATGGCTACAACCGCGAGCGGCAAGCCGGGATCCGCTACGTCGTCGAGCAGGCGGACCCGCCGCGTCTGCGCGTGGAAGTCGATGGCAAGCCGCTGAGCAGTCTGCGCAGCGGCCAGTTCGAGGAGTACGCGGCGCCCTGGGTGGTCAGCCGTGACACCGTCTATGACCGCGACAACCGTTACGACGCGCCGCTACCGGTGCTTCCGGCGCTGCTGGAACCCGGCGTGCGCGAGGCGTGGCAGTCGATGGTGACCACCGATCCGAAGGAGCGGCCGCGCCGCTGGCACGTGCAGATCGACACGCTCGGCTACGAGCGCGTGACCGTGCCGGCGGGTGAGTTCGAAGCCTTGCGCGTGCGTCGGCTGATCAAGTTCGAACATCCGGATTTCTTCCGCACGCAGTCGGAACGCGTCGAACACCTGTGGTTCGTACCCGAGGTGAAACGCTGGGTGAAGCGCGAGTGGCGTGGCCAGTACATGCCCAAGCTGCGCAGCCGCCATCCGCTGCTGCGTGAGGACTGGATCGTGTGGGAGCTGACCCGCTTTACTGCGGCGTGATGCCGGCGCCGGCAAGCGCGCGTCCGAGGCGGTCGTTCACCGCGGCCCACTCGGGCGTTTCCGGAATTGCTTCGATCACGATCATCGAACCACCGACCGCATCCGCCTCGCGCATCGCCGCATAGAGGCCCCGCGCGTAACCGGCCGGTTCGGCCGGCAGCATGAACCAGCGATGCGGGCAATCGGACAGCGGCGGCTGACTGTGTGCGATCACCGCACAATGTCGCCCACTGTGACGGAAGGCATTCAGGAAATCGCGCAGCCGGGCCGGCGCGATCTTGCGCATCGCGCTGCGCGGCGCGTAATGCGCAGCCAGCGCACCGGACACCCGTGGTGAATTCTCGTCGCCCTTGCCTGCCGGCACGCGACCGATCACGGCAGCAATCTGACCGGCGCTGATGGCGCCCGGCCTGAGGATGCGCGGTGTGTCTCCGGACAGATCGAGTATGGTCGATTCGATGCCGACCTCACACGCGCCGCCGTCGAGCACGGTGACCGAGTCACCGAACTCATCGCGCACATGCTGCGCCGTGGTCGGGCTGATGCGACCGAAGCGGTTGGCCGATGGGGCAGCGACGCCGCCGCCGAAGGCGCGCAGCAGCTTCAGCGCGACCGGATGCCCCGGCACGCGCAGCCCCACCGTGTCCTGACCGCCGGTCACCTCGAGCGGTACGTCTTCCTCCCGCTTCAGGATGAGGGTCAGCGGTCCTGGCCAGAAAACCTTCGCCAGCGCGATCGCCTCGCGCGGAATGTCGCGCGCCCAGACGGTCATCTGTTCGGCGTCCGGCAGATGCACGATGAGCGGATGGTCGGCCGGTCGCCCCTTTGCCTCGAATATGCGGCGCACCGCCGCCGGGTTCATCGCGTCGGCACCCAGCCCATAGACGGTCTCTGTCGGCAGCGCGACCAGTTCGCCGGCGCGCAGCCGGCGCGCTGCGTCGGCGATGTCGGCATCCGACGCGCTCATTGCGTCAGCCGGCAATGCCGATGGCGCCGCGCGCATTCATCGCGGTGTCGATGACCGGATCGCCGCTCTCGCCCAGCACGGTGAAGTGGCCCATCTTGCGGCCGGGGCGTGCGTGATGCTTCTGGTAGAGATGCAGCTTCAGACCGGGGTGGCGCAACAGGCGCGACCAGTCCGGCTCATGAGCGTGATGGGCGTCCTGCTGGTACCACAGGTCGCCAAGCAGATTCACCATCACCGCGCGCGAATGCTGACGCGCATCACCCAGCGGCAGGCCACACAGGATGCGCACCTGTTGTTCGAACTGGTTGGTGACGCAGGCATCGATCGTGTAATGGCCGCTGTTGTGCGGCCGCGGCGCCATTTCATTGACCATCAGACGGCCGCCGGCGATGAAGAACTCGACACCGAGCACACCGACGTAGCCCAGTTCGGCAGCGATACCGGACGCCATTTCGGTCGCCTCGGCAGCCAGTGCGCCGCTGATGCGCGCCGGCGCGATGGTCACGTCGAGAATGCCGTTGCTGTGGCTGTTCTCGGCCACCGGAAACGGTGCGACACGGCCGGCCGCGTCGCGGGCCAGCACCACCGACACTTCCAGTTCGAGCGCCAGCATCTTCTCCAGCACGCAGGCTTCGCGATTGAAGCTCTCGAACGCCGCCTTTGCTTCGGCGACATTAGCCACCCTCGCCTGCCCCTTGCCGTCGTAGCCGAAACGCGCCACTTTCAACACGGCCGGAAACAGGGACGGATCGGCCGCCTCGATGTCCGCCACGCTGCGGATCGCGGCGAACGGACCCACCGAAAAGCCGCGGTCGGACAGGAAGGTCTTTTCCGCGATGCGATTCTGCGCCACCGCGACACAGGCGGCGTTGGGACGGGTCGGGATGAATTTGGACAGGTGATCCAGCGTGTCCGCCGGCACATTCTCGAACTCGGTGGTCACCGCAGCGCAGGTCTGCGCCAGGCGCTCCAGCGCCTGCATGTCGTCGTAGGCGGCGCACAGGTGCTCGTCGGCCGCCTTGCCACCCGGGCTGTTGCGGTCCGGATCGAGCACGACGACGCGATAGCCCATTTCGTGCGCAGCCAGCACGAAAAAGCGGCCGAGCTGACCGCCGCCGAGCATGCCGAGGGTTGCGGGAGGAAGAATCATCTGCAATGGCTCCGAAAGATCCGGCTCAACTTCTCGTGACCGCGGACGGATGCGGATGTGGCGGATGAACGCGGATTAAAACCTGAAAATGGATGCAGCGGACGGCAGCGGCCGCGACGGCCGTCAGCCTTCGAGCTTCATGTCCAGCACGGTCTGCGCCTGCCGCGCACGGAAGTCCTCGAGCGCCTGCGCAAGCGATGCATCTTCGCCCGCGAGCAAGGCCACCGCAAACAGTCCGGCGTTGGCTGCACCGGCCTCGCCGATGGCGAAGGTGGCGACCGGAATGCCCTTGGGCATCTGCACGATGGACAGCAGCGAATCCATGCCGTTGAGCGCCCGCGACTGCACCGGCACGCCGAGTACCGGCACCGTGGTCTTGGCCGCCAGCATGCCCGGCAGATGGGCAGCACCACCGGCACCGGCGATGATGGCGCGCAGGCCGCGACTGCGTGCCTCTTCAGCGTACGAGAACAGCAGGTCCGGCGTGCGGTGCGCCGACACAACGCGCGCCTCGAACGGCACGCCGAACTGCTCCAGCATGGCGCAGGCGGCGCGCATGGTGTCCCAGTCGGAGTTCGATCCCATCACGACGCCAACCAGCGGCGTGCGGGCGTGGTCTTCAGCACTCATCGGCTTCATCCTTCGCCGGCCTCGTCGGCCCGGAAAAAGGCGCGGATTCTACACCCGCGCGACAGCGAATCGACAAACATGGAAAAAACGAAAGGGGCACCGATTGCCCGGTGCCCCTCTGGGGTCTGGTCGACCCTCTGTGCTTCAGCCTGCGTCAGCGATCAGTCCGCTCGACGCGCGCGGTCGCTGCGGCCGGAACTGTTGCCACGCCAGCCGCCCTCGCTGCGCGGCGCACCGCCACCCGGACGACGCGGGCCGTTGCCCGGCTTGTTGCCCCAGCTGCCCGGACGACCGGTGCCGGTGCGCGGGCCGCGCGGAGCGGACGTACGCGGCTGCACACGCGGCTCCAGACCCGGAATGGTGTGCACCGGGATGGTGTGACGGATGAAGCGTTCGATCGTCTTGACGCGACGCACGTCGTCGCCGGAAGCCAGGCTGACCGCGATGCCGCTGCGGCCGGCACGACCGGTACGGCCGATGCGGTGCACATAGTCTTCCGCCGACTTCGGCAGATCGAAGTTGATCACGTGACTGATGCCGGCCACGTCGATGCCGCGGGCGGCAACGTCGGTGGCGACCAGCACGCGCAGCGCGCCGCGGCGCAGGTGACCCAGCGTGCGATTGCGTTCGCCCTGGTGCATATCACCGTGCAGTGCCGCAGCCAGGAAGCCGTTCTCGCCGAGCTGCTCGGCGATCTGGTCGGCGTCGCGCTTGGTGGCGGTGAACACGATGGCTTGTTCGACGCCCTCGTCACGCAGCAGGTGGTCGAGCAGGCGCTGCTTGTGGCCCATGCCGTCGGCGAACAGCAGACGCTGTTCAATGTTCTCGTGCTGGGCGGCGGTTGCCTGGATTTCGATGCGCTGTGCGTCCTTGGTCAGGCGCTCGGCCAGACGGCAGACGCGCGGCTCGAAGGTGGCCGAGAACAGCAGGGTCTGACGGCTCTGCGGCAGGCGGTCGACGATGGCTTCGATGTCCTCGATGAAACCCATGTCCAGCATGCGGTCGGCTTCGTCGAGCACCAGCATTTCCAGACGGCCGAAATCGATGCGGCCGCTGTCCATCTGGTCGATCAGACGACCCGGCGTGGCGACCAGCACTTCATAGGGCTGGGCCAGCAGCTTGTTCTGCATGACGTAGGAGGTACCACCGACCACGCTGACTGCCTTGGCGTAGCGCAGGCCACGGCCATACTTGCGGCAGGCGTCGGTGACCTGAATGGCCAGTTCGCGCGTCGGCGTCAGCACCAGGATGCGCGGGCCGCGGGCCTTGACGGCCGAGTCCTGCGTCAGGCGGTTCAGCGCCGGCCACATGAAGGCGGCGGTCTTGCCCGAACCGGTCTGCGAGGACACCATCAGGTCACGACCAGCCAGAGCGGCGGGGACGGCCTTTTCCTGCACGGCGGTGGGATTGGGGTAACCGGCCTCGACGATTGCGCCAAGAAGGGATTCGTTAAGACCGAGTTCTGAGAATTCCATGTATTTTTTCCACACAATGGCTACCCGCCGCGCTGCGAGAAGCAGTGCGGAAGGAGCGGGTTGGTCGGGCGAAATCCCGACGTTCTATCGGCACTAACCGATCAACCACGCTTGACCAAACAGGCGGGAGAAAAAGACAGGCCAGGGACGATAACTTTCTCGTGCCAGCGCCGGACCAAACCGGGAATGCGTCGCCAGGAGCAGACGCGGGGAAAGCACGAAGGCGCGAACTTTACAGACGGGCATGTATGTTTGCAAGCTCTTTTTCGCATTGCAACAATCGACCGCCAACCCGGCATCGAAAAAAATCGCGTCCGACTGCATCCGTGGGGGCGACTCGCGGGTAAGCCGTGAGAAGCTGGCGCCGGCTTACGGCAGCGGTGCTCGGCGATCCTCCACCCGTTCAAGGCAGAACCATGACAAGCACCACGGACGATTTCGATTTCGAGGCGGCGCTCGGCGCCTGTGCCGCCGGCGAGCGCAGCGCCCTGCGCCGCATATACGAGCGTGAGGGCGGCCGCCTGATGGGCGTGGCCCTGCGCATCGTGCGCCGTCGCGACGTCGCCGAGGACGTCGTGCACGATGCCTTCGTGCGCATCTGGGAAAAGGCGTCCAGTTTCGACGCCAGTCGCGGCAGCGCGCGCGGCTGGATCTACAGCATCGTGCGCCACGGCGCGCTGAACCACATTCGCGACCACGCGCGCGAGGTGCCGGCCGACGAATCGCTGACCGACAGCTTCGAGCACGAAACCTCCTCCAGCGTGCCGGACCCTTATCAGCAGGTACTGCTGTCCTCGGAGGCCGGCATGCTTTACGACTGCCTTGGACGGCTCGACGCCGCGAAGCGCTCCAGCATCCTGCTTGCCTACCTCGAAGGCTGCACCCATACCGAAATCGCCGACCGGCTGGCGACGCCGCTCGGCACGATAAAAGCCTGGATACGCCGCGGCCTGCAGGCACTGAAGGAGTGCCTCGCATGATCCAGACCCCCGAAGACATCGCCGGCCTCTATGTACTGGGCCTGCTCGACGCCGCCCGCCGCAACGAGGTCGAGCGCGACATGGAGAACGACGCGGCGCTGCAGGCACGCGTCGCCGACTGGGAGGAGCGGCTTCTGCCGCTGACACGCATGGTCGAACCGGAACCGCTGCCGCCCGGGCTGTGGTCGCGCATCGAACGCAGCCTGTGGCCGGCGCCGCGCGCGGGCGCGGCATCGGCGCCCTCCTCTCTTTTCAGCCGGCTGTGGGACAGCCTCGCGTTCTGGCGCTCGCTGGCCGCCACCGGTTTCGCTGCCGCCATGCTGCTCGCCGTCGTGGGTCTGCCCGGCACGCAGCCGGCCGGCGAGCCAAAGTTCATGGTGGTGCTGGTGGCACCGGACGACAAGGCACCGGGCTGGGTGGTGCAGGCCAGCACCGAACAGTCGCTCAAGCTCATCCCGCTTGGCGTGACCGAGGTGCCGCAGGCCAAGGCGCTGCAGTTCTGGACCAAGGGCGACAAGTGGAAGGGGCCAGTCTCGCTGGGCCTGGTGCAGCCGGGCCGCCCGCTCGACGTGCAGATGAAGGAACTGCCGCCGCTGGAGCCCAATCAGCTGTTCGAAATCACGCTCGAACCCGAATACGGCTCACCGATCGGTCGCCCGACTGGCCCTATCCTGTACATCGGGCGCGCGGTGAAGGTGATGTGACCTTTGCGGCCAGGCCGCTACCGGCCTGATAGCGGTCTGGATCGGGGCCTGCGGTCGGCAGCGGCCGTTCCCACCAAGGCTGCATGCGACCGCTCACAGAGCGGGAATTCTGTGAGCGGCCCTTGCCGCAGGCTTCGCTGCAGGCTGCTGTCGGGGTCAGAAGAGCCCTCCCGCAGAACCTCGCCCCCGCTCGAGCCGTGGACCTGGCGCAAGCCCCCTGCGGGAGCGGTCCTCTTACCGCGACTGCGGCGCTGGGCCGTGCGCCTCTGCGTGACATCGACGGTTACTGCCACATGCTCTCAGAGACCTGTCCTGACCATCTCCGGAGCCGTGGTCCTCGCTGGCGCGCGCTTCCGTCAGTGCCCCTTGGCGTGCACCTCGCGCGCGCGCTCGACCAGCGCATCGAGGCCGAATTTCTTCAGCTTGAGATAGAGCGTGCTCTTGGCGATGCCGAGCGAGCGCGCAGCCAGTGCCATATTGCCGTGGCTGCCGTCGATGGCACCGAGGATGGCGTCGCGCTCGGCTTCTTCGAGCCGGCGGTTCTCACGCGTTTCGCCGCCGAAGACCATGCCGTGATCGGTGGCCAGCGGCGCGTCGAACAGCTGGATGCCGCGCGGCGCTTCGGGTGTCATCAGCGCACGCGGACGCTCACCGGTCAGCAGCATCGATTCGAGGATGTTGCGCAGTTCGCGCACATTGCCCGGCCACGAGTAGGAAGACAGCTCGCTGATTTCAGACGCGGTGAGCTGCGGCACCGGCACGCCGTGGTGCGCCGCCAGCTTCTCCATCAGCGCGCGCGACAGCACCGGGATGTCGCCCAGCCGCTCGCGCAGCGGCGGGATACGCACGCTGGTCACCGCGACCCGGTAGTAGAGGTCCATGCGGAACCGGCCATCGGTGACTTCCTTGCGCAGATCGCGATTGGTCGCCGCGATCAGCCGGAACTTCACCTTGCGCGGCGTGTTCTCGCCGAGGCGGTAGATCTCGCCCTCCTCCAGCACGCGCAGCAGGTGCGGTTGCATGTCGAGCGGCATTTCGCCCAGTTCGTCGAGGAATAGCGTGCCGCCGTTGGCCGCTTCGATCTTGCCCATCATGCCGCCGCGCCGCGCACCGGTGAATGAGCCTTCGGCGTAGCCGAACAGCTCGGTCGCCAGCAGCTCGCGCGACAGTCCGCCGCAATTCACCGCGACAAAGGGTGCCGCCTTCGCGCTGCCGCAGTCATGGATGCCCTTGGCGAACACTTCCTTGCCGACGCCGGTCTCGCCGAGCAGCAGCACCGGCACGTTGGAACGCGACAGGTGACGGGCGCGTTCGACCGCTTCCATCAGTACCGGGTCCTTGCCGACCACGCAGTCGAGCTTGCTCGGCTCGTGCGCTGCGCTGGTGGCGCCGACCGGCATCGTCGTGCCCTGCACCGAACGCGGCTTGAAGATCGGAATCGTGAGCAGGGTTCCGATGCGCTGTCCGTTGTCCAGAACCGGTTCCAGCCACTCCGGTGCAATCCAGCCCTGCAGGCCGGCCGGCAGACCATCGTCGGTGGCGTGGCCCAGCGTAAGCGATGCGATATCCAGCTTGCGGGAACCGATGCGGCCCTCGGACAGCTGGTTCAGCGCCTGTTCGGCGCGCTCGTTGGCCTTGACCGGATTGCCGCGGCGGTCGAACACGATGACGCCGTCCGAGGTCGAGTGGGTGAGCCGGTGCATGCAGCGCTCGAGCAGGCGGAAGCGGATGCCCATCTCGTGCTTGGCCAGACGGCCTTCGATCTTGCTGGCGGTGGCGACAACCAGCGCCAGGCTGTGCTTGTTGTACGTCTGCTGCAGGCCCGACACATCGATCGCGCCGAGCACGCTGTTGTCGTAAGGGTCGAGGATGACGGTGGACGAACAGGTCCAGCGCTTGATGCCGGCACAGTAGTGTTCGGCGGAATGGATCTGCACCGGGTGGCGCACCGCGATGGCGGTGCCGATCGCATTGGTGCCGCAGGCCGTCTCGCTCCAGCTCGCTCCCGGCATCATGTTCATCATCGCGCCTTCGTCGCGCGTGGCCGGGTCGCCTTCGAGGCTGAGTATGGTGCCGCTGTGGTCGGTCAGCACCATGATGGTTCCGGTTTCGGCGAGGAAGTCGCGCGCCATCGCCATCACCGGCGTGCTGGCGGTGAGCAGGTCTCCGTGCTTCTGCTGCAGCGAATAGAGCGAGTTCTCGCTCAGTGGCGGCGGCGCCTGGTACTTGCCGGGATCGACGTGGGCGTTGAGGCAGCGGCGCCACGAGTCGTCAATCAGACGGCGCAGGGCGTCGGAACTGCATTCCTCGCCGTTGAGCAGCCGCTCCCAGTGATTCATCACATCCCGGTCTCGCTCCGGGCGCGAAAACATCTGGCTTTGATCGTCGTCCCGCAATTCCATGGCCACCTCCTGTTTGTAGTGGAGGTAGACAGGCTGCGAGGCACCACGGACGTGATGCATGCAGCACCCGACTCCTCCGATACCGGCGTAGCGATCCGCTTCGAGGCGCATCGTCTCGCAGGCTTGTTTGAAAACCATGTTGCACCGGCAGCCGCGGAATGTCGGCCGCCGGGTGAATCTTCAAGGCGCAGGCCGGGCGCCACCCGGCCAATCAAATCAGGTTAGCTCAATTCTCGTACAACTCCAGTGCGATCGCAGTGGCTTCGCCGCCACCGATGCACAGGCTGGCAATGCCGCGCCGGCCGCCGCTGCGGCGCAGCGCGCCGATCAGCGTGACCAGCAGCCGCGCTCCGGTGGCGCCGATCGGGTGACCGAGCGCACAGGCGCCGCCATGGACATTCACCGTGTCCGGATCGAGGCCGAGGTCGCGGATCGCGGCCAGCGTCACGACGGCGAAGGCTTCGTTGATCTCATACAGGTCGACATCGGCTTTCGACCAACCGGCGCGTTCCAGCACCTTGCGGATCGAATCGACCGGTGCCATCGGAAAGCGCGCCGGTGCGCCGGCGTGACCGGCGTGGGCGACTATCGTGGCCAGCGGCGTCAGGCCGCGCGACCTGGCGGTGGATGTACGCATCAGCACCAGCGCCGCGGCACCGTCGGAAATCGAACTCGAGTTGGCGGCCGTGACCGTGCCGTCCTTGCGGAAGGCGGGCTTCAGGGACGGAATCTTCTCCGGCTTCGCCGTCTGAGGCTGCTCGTCGCGCACCACGCTGGCGCGTGAGTCGCCGCGACCGATCACTTCGACCGGCGCGATCTCCCAGTCGAAGGCGCCACTCGCATCGGCTTCCAGCGAGCGGTTCAGCGAGCGCAGCGCCCAGGCGTCCTGATCGGCGCGGCTGAAACCATATTCCTCGGCGCAGCGCTCGGCGAAAACGCCCATCAGCGTGCCGCGCTCGTCGTAGGCGTCTTCCAGCCCGTCGAGAAACATGTGGTCGATCACGCGGTCGTGACCGAGTCGGTAGCCGGCCCGGGCACGGGCCAGCAGATAGGGGGCGTTGCTCATCGATTCCATGCCGCCCGCGACGACGATGCCGGCCGAGCCTGCAAGCAGCGTGTCGTGCGCCAGCATGACGGCCTTCATACCCGAGCCGCACACCTTGCTGACGGTGGTACAGGCGGTGGATGCCGGCAGGCCGCCGCGGAGTGCTGCCTGGCGGGCCGGCGCCTGACCAATGCCAGCGGGCAGCACGCAGCCCATATAGGCTTCCTCGACGTCGTGGGCGCTGATGCCGGCACGCTGCACGGCGGCGGCGATGGCCGTTGCGCCGAGCTGAGGCGCGGTCAGCGCCGAAAGGTTGCCGAGAAATCCGCCCAGCGGAGTGCGGCTGACCGACACGACGACTACGGGATCTGACACTTGATTCACTCGATGCTCCTTCGCGGAAGGCGGCAACCGTCGGGCCGCTGCGCGTCCGCGTGTCACGTAATTGCAATTAGCGGGCCAGTTTCCATGAATTGAAAAACGCTGGTTTTTCAATCACCTGACCCGATTTCTTGAGAATCGACGACACGGGGCGTCCGAAAGCCGTACGGCGCATACTGCGACCGTCCGGCTTTCGGACGTCCGATCGTCCGACCTTCAGACGCGGGCGGCGCGCAGTCCGATCACCTCGTCGATCGAACGCGGATTCTCCATCGACGACAGGTCGCCCATCGGCCGGCCGATGTAGGCGTTGCGCACGACGCGGCGCAGGATCTTGCCGTTGCGCGTCTTCGGGATCTGCGTCAGCGCGTGGATGCGGGCCGGGCGTAGCGGCTTGCCGAGCAGCCGGGCGACGTGGTCCGACAGCTCGGTTTCCCACACGCTCCAGCCCTCCTGCCCGCTGCGCTTGTCGTGCAGCGTGACGAAGCACACCACCGCCTCGCCCTTGATCGGGTCGGGCACACCGACCGCCACCGCCTCGGCCACCAGCGGGTGCGACACCAGCGCCGACTCGAACTCGGTCGGACCGAGCCGCTTGCCCGCCACCTTGATGGTGTCGTCGCTGCGGCCGTGCACGAACCAGTAGCCGTCGCTGTCTATGCTGGCCCAGTCGCCATGTACCCACAGCCCGGGCAGCGCCGACCAGTAGGTGTCCTCATAACGTTCGGGGTCGTTCCAGAAGCCCTGGGTCATGCCGGGCCAGGGCTGGCGCAGCACCAGTTCACCGACGCTGCCGCGCACCGGCTTGCCTTCGGCGTCCACGACGTCCGCCGCCATGCCGGGGATCGGCCCGTTGAAGCCGCAGGCGGTCTGCGGCAGACCGGGGAAACAGGCGAGGATGCCGCCGCCGATCTCGGTCCCCCCCGAGTAATTGACGATGGGACGACGGCTCTGACCGACCGTTTCGAACAGCCACAGCCACGGGGTCTCGTTCCACGCCTCGCCGGTCGAGCCGAACACGCGCACGGTGTCGAGCGATCCGATCTGCGGCACGGCGTCGCGGCTGCCCATCAGCAGGCGCACCAGCGTCGGCGACAGGCCGAGATGGGTGACGCCGTGCCGCTGCACGATGCGCCACAGCCGGCCGGCGTCCGGGTAGTCGGGCGTGCCTTCGCACAGCACGATGGTGGCGCCCAGCAACAGCGCGCCAAACACCATCCACGGCCCCATCAGCCAGCCCATGTCGGTCACCCACATCAGGGTGTCGTCCTCGCGCAGATCGAAGGCCATCACCATGTCCTGCGCCGCCTTGAGCGGGAAGCCGCCGTGCGTGTGCACCACACCCTTGGGCTTGCCGGTGGTACCCGAGGTGTACACCAGCATCAGCGGATCGGACGCACCGAAGGACTCAGCCGCGGACGGATCCGCCGGGGTGGCCGCAAGCGTCGCGTAGTCGCACAGATCGTAGTGGCCGCCATGCTCGCTGCCGGCGTACGGTCCGTTGCCCAGGCGGTCGACCACCACCACGTGCTGCACCGATTCGCAGGCATCGGCCGCGGCGAGCGCGTCGGCCAGCATGCGCACCGGTTTGCCGCGGCGGAAGTAGCCGTTAGCGCACACCAGCACGGTGGCTGCGGCGTCCTGCACGCGCTGCACGACCGAGTCGGCCGAGTAGCCGGAGAACATCGGCACCGAAATGGCGCCAATCTTTGCCGCGGCGAGCAGGATGACGGCCGCCTCCGGCACCATGGGCAGATAGATCGCGATGCGGCTGCCCTCACCTGCGCCCAGCGCACGCAGCCCCGCCGCCACGCCGTCGACTTCGCGTGCCAGCTCCGCGTAGGTGATGCGCCGCTCTTCGCCGGCGTCGCCTTCCCAGCGAACAGCCACCTTGTCCGGGTGGCGGCGTGCGTGCTTGCCGACGATGTTGTCGACCAGATCGAGCCGGCCGCCGACGAACCAGCGCGGCCACATGATGCCGTCGCTCATGTCCAGCGTCTGCGTGTAGGGCGTGGTCCATTCGAGTCCCACCTCGGCCACGACGCGGTCCCAGAAGACCGGCGCATCGCGCTCGGCGTCCTCCTGCAGCTGATCGAGCGAGCCGTAGCCATGACGTTCAATGAAACGGGCAAGCCGCGTGCCCTTCCACTCGTATCCAGATGGCGTGAATACCTTCATGATCGAATCCTGTTCTCTTTATGCCGGCCCGCTCCGCACCCGGTTTCCGCGGCGAAAAAAGCCCGACCCCGCGCTGCACAGGGTCGGGCGAACATGCCGGGAGGAGGTTCCAGCAATGCGTTCAACTGCGCTTACTTGCCCGTACCCGTTGCCACTTCTTCGAGCACGTTCAGCGATACGTCGGTTTCCTTGACGCCCTTCGGGTTGGACTTCATGTTCGACGACCAGTTGGTGGCGTGGCCACGCTTGACGTCGATGATGTGGCCGATGACAGGCATGACCGCCTTGTAGCCGTCGTCGCCGATGTCAGGCCGGTTCTGGAAGATGAACATCTTCCAGAACTCGCCCTTGCGGTCTTCCGCGTAGCCGAGGTAGGGACGCGGGAAGTCCACTTCCATGTACACCACCTTCTTGCTGTACGGATGCTCGTCCGGCGGAATGCCCTCGACCACGTACACCTCACGCGGCTCCCAGCCGATGTCCTTGGCCGGGTTGAAGTACGGCGCCTCGCTCATGTTGATGCGCGGGAAGCGCTTCTGCGGCTCGGTGTAGGGCTGCGATACATCGACGCTCATTTCCGGGCTGTGCGCGATGGCCAGCACCCAGCGCTTCTCGATCAGCTTGTTCGACTTGTACTTGGTGGGCGCGGCGTCCCAGATGTCCCAGTCGTCGTACAGCTGGTCGGTACCGCCGATCGGATCCATCCAGGCGCCGCCGGACAGCCGGCGTACGCGGCGCACCGACTTCAGGTAAGCGTAGGAGTCGTCCGGCTTCTTCGAGTCCGCCTGGTTGTAGCGGACCGAGAAGGTGCCGAGACCACGGATGTCCTGCGGGTAGTGCGCGACGAAGTAGGTCTTCTGCGCGATGGTGCCGTCGCCGACCGTGATCGGACCGCCATCCAGACGCCCTTCCATGTAGTAGCGGCGGGACTGGAAGGCCTGCACGCGCTCATAGCCTTTCTTCGCGTCGAGGAAGGCCCAAGCGATGTCGCGCAGGTCCATCGTCGCGCCGTAGGTGGCGGCGCGCAGGTTCCAGATCACCTTGTCGCCGGCGTGCGGATCGTCCATCTTGATCGTTTCCGGCGGGAACATCATGCCGGCCTGCCAGCCCGACACGGTGCGGTCCGCCGGATTGAACTTGACGGTGCCGACGTTCTTCTTCGACCACTCGACGTACTTCGGATCCATCTCGATCTTCTTCGAGTTGGCAAGCTTGATGGTCAGGTTGTAGTTCTTGATCATCCACTCCAGCTTCTCCGGCACCATCGAGGCGATCGTCTTCTTCTCGAAGGTGTCGTTCTTGATGCTGTCGTAGTTGCTCTTGTCGATGATGAAGCCGGCTTCCAGCTCCTTGGCGTTGATCTGACCTGCGGCCAGACCGAGCACCAGTGCGAGCGCACCGGCGACACCCGTGCGTCGCGCGCGACCGGCCGGGATATGTGTGTTGAGCGTGTACATCTGTCTTCCTCCTTTGATCAGAACTGCCGGGTCAAGCGAAACACCAGCTGGCTTGCGCGACTGAAGTAGCCGAACAGCTGGGATTCACCATTGCTGAACTGGGTCCTGTTGCTCTTGCCGCCGTCCCAGAAAATGTCCGCTTCGACCTTCGCCAGCCACTTGTCGGAAAAGGTCATCGCCACGCTCGGGATCGCGAAGCCACCACCGTTCGACAGATCGAAGCCCACGGCCAGGCCAGGGTTGATCGTGTCGTTCTTGTAGTTGAGCGTCGTGAACATGGTCAGGATGGTGCTGTGCTCGTTCAGCTTGGTGCCGTAGGCGAACAGGCGAACGAGGTCTTCACGCCCGTCGTAGTCCAGCACCTGGGTGTTGAACAGCTGGACCGACGAGAAGGAGGGACGCGAGGTGCCGAAGATGCCTTCGAGGCTCAGGTCCTTGTCGATGCGGATCATGGTCCGCAGCGTGTCCTTCTTCTTGATGCCGTTCAGACCGATGCCGGGGTTGGCGGCATTTCCCGGGTTGAAGGCGCCGCTGCCGACGTTGTACGGCTGGTCCTTGGTGAAGGCGACTTCCGCGCTGATCACGGCGTCCAGCGTTTCGCTGTAGCCGCTGACGGTGGCGCCGAGCACGTCGATCTTCGGATGGATCAGATCGAACACGGCACCGGTGACCGGTACCCCCTGGTGCGGCCTGAAGACGGAACTGGCCACCGGATCAGCGGCAAAGGTGGTCAGGTAGGCGATCGAGTAGTTCAGGCCATAAGCCTCGCCGGACCAGCGGATGCCGCCGGTCACGTCGTCCATGTCGCCGTCCTTGTGATCGCAGTTCTTGTCCGTCACCTGCGTCAGGTCGAAGCCGCGGTAGGGCTGGAAGAACCAGCGACCGCCACGGATATCGTAGGTGTTGCCGATGTCCTCGCAGCGGTCCCAGCCCGGACGTACGAAGGCGGCGATCATGCCCTTGGCTTCGGGAATGCGGATCTTGGTCGACACCATGATCAGCGGCTTGCGCCATTCCTCGTTCTCGCCCTCGAAGAACAGGCGCCAGCTGTAGTCGTAACCGTGCACCAGATCCATCGCCTGGAAGAAGTCCGACTCGCCCCACACCAGCTGCTGCTTGCCGGCCTTGACCGTGATGCGGTCACCAATGGGAATCTCCGCCCAGAACTCGCGGATGTCGCCGTTGTTGTAGTTCTCGGTGATGCTCTTGCCACCGGCCGTGCCGTTGGTGGCACGCAGGTCTTCGAGATCTTCGAGGTAGTTGGTCTTGTACTCGCGGTCGAGGCGACCGATCACCTTCCACTTGACCGGGCCGGTCTTCGCGTCGGCGTCGAGCAGCACGGAGCCGCGCAACATCGACAGCTTGCCGGCGCTGTCCTTGCCGACTGCGCTCAGTTCCGGTTGATCCTCGAGATTGAACGAGGCCCAGGCACGCGCGTAACCCGACAGCTGGAAACTGAAATCGTCCGTACCCGCCCAGTTGCCGCCCTCCTTCGCCGCCTCCTCGGCGCCCTGCGCGACGGGCATGCCCATCATCGCCAGTGCCGCCGCCACCGCCAGACCGGTGCCGGTCCGCCTGAAGGTTCTGCTTCTTCTCATGTCTCCACTCCCTCCTGTTTGGGACTACCCATGAGCCGCCTGCACACGCCCGTCGCCGTCGGCTGACACCGACGGGCGCGACGGGCTGCCCTCACACAACGACTGCAGGTTCTTCGGCGCGCTCGATCGGGCGCTGTTTGCTGCCCACGATGAACGCGGGGCGGAACACATAGACGATGGCCGGCATGATGAAGAGCGCGCTGAAGGCCGAGATGAAGAGCCACAGGGCGATCAGCAGACCCATGTCGGCCTGCAGGCGCAGTGACGAGAAGCTCCACAGACCGACGCTGGTGATCAGCGTCAGTGCGGTCACCAGCACGCCGCGGCCGGCGCTGGACAGCGCCTTGACGATGGCGCGCTCCACATTGGGGTTGTGGTGCAGTTCCTCGCGGATGCCATCGACGATGTAGAAGGTGTAATCCACCCCCAGACCGATGCCCAGGGCGACCACCGGCAGCGTGTTGATGTTCATGCCGATGCCCTGCCATGCCATGTAGCTGAAGGTGATCGTGTTGGACAGCATTACCGGGATCATGAAGAACACCCCGGCCACCGTGGAGCGGTAGGTCACGGTGCAGCACACCACCAGCACCAGCAGCGCCAGCGCGATCGCCTCGATCTGGCCGGCGAGGATGACCTCGTTGACCGCGGCCAGCACGCCGACCAGGCCACCGGCCAGCAGGTAGTCCGCCTTCTCGATCGGGTTCTGCGCCACGTAGTCCTGCACGCGGGCCACCGCGGTACGGATGGTTTCGCCCTGGTGGTCGCGGAAGAACAGCGTGACCGCACCGTTCTTCGCGTCGGCATCGGCGTAGCGGTCCATGTCGCCCGGATCGGAACCGGAGACGAACATATAGGTCAGCTCCGAGTTCTCGCCGGCGTCGTTGCCCAGTTCGGCGTACATCGGATTGCCCTCGCGCAGCACGCGGCGCACCTGCGGCAGGATGTCCGCCAGCGAAATGCTGCCGCCGACCTCGGGCTGGGCTTCCATGTAGCGCTGGAAGTTGGCCATGCTCTGCAGCACTTCCGGCTCGCGCAGCGCGCCCTTCTCCTTGCCGGCGACCACGACGAACATGCGGTCGGAACCCTGGAACTGGCGGTTGATGTCGGACGCATCCTGGTTGTACGACGAGTCCGGCCACAGGATGGGAGAACCCGGGTTGGCGTCACCCACCTTCAGGTTGAAGGCATACCAGCCGGACACCACGAACACGACGCCGGTGATGGCCAGCACGACGTAGCGCAGGCGCGTGGTGACGACACCTGCACAGGCACGCAGGATGGTTTCGAGCACCGGGCGGATGTTCAGCGGATGCACGAACCCCTGTCCCGGCTTGAAGAAGGACAGCATGACCGGGGTCATGATCAGCGCACTGACGAAGATCGAGAAGATCCACACCGTGCCGATGTAGGAAATCTTTTCCAGCATCGGAATCGGGGTCAGCGCCACCACCAGCACGCAGCCCGCGTCGGCGACGATGGCCAGCATCGAAGGCTTGAACAGGTTCTTCGCGCTCGCCACCGCGGCCGCGGCCGACGTCGTCGCGCCGTGCGCGATCTCGTCGTCGTAGCGCGAAATCAGCTGTACTGAGTTGGAGATTGCCTGCGCCGTAATGAGGAAGGCCACCACGATCACCAGCGGATCGAGGTGGAAGCCCATCAGCTTGGCTGCGCCCAGTGCCCAGATCGCGCTGATGACACCAGCCAGCAGCGGCAGCACCGTGCCGTGCCAGGTGCGCGTGATCAGCATCAGGATGATGACCAGCGAGGCGATGGCGGCGAAGAAGATCTGTATGGTTTCGTCGAGGTAGTAATTGACCCAGCCGTAGAGCACCGGCTCGCCGACCACGCGCACCATCACGCCGTCGCCATCGGCCTCCTTGACCAGACCCATGATCTGTTCGAAGGCCTTGCTGTAATTGATGTCACCGTCGAGGAAGTCGGCGGTGATCAGCGTGGCCTTCAGATCCATCGACACATAGGGGCCGTAGATCAGCGGATTGTTGAGCACCGCCTCCTTCAGCACCGCCATCTCTGCCGGCCCCTTGGGCAGCTCCGGCCACATGATGGGCCGCGACTCGACGCCCTCGGTCGAGGCGCGCACCTCCTTGATCTTCTTCGATGCGATCGAGATGATCTGGTAGGTGTCGACGCTGTCGACCTGCTGCAGACCGACGGTGATCTTCTGCACCTTGGCCAGCACCGAGGGCTTGAAGATGTCGCCCTCCTTCACCTCGATCATGATGCTGACCATGTTCGAACCACCGAAGGTGGACTTGAACTGCTGGTTCACCGCGACGTACGGGTGGTTCTTCGGCAGCAAGTCGCTGAACACCGTCTTCACTTCGACGTGGCTCGCGAGATACCCCATGACGGCGGTCAGCAGCGCCACCGCCAGCACCACCCAGGTGCGATGACGGATCAGCGTCGCGAACGCGTGTTCGACCTTGCTGAAAGTTTCGTTTTTCACAGCATTCTCCCCCTGCGCTTCTTATCGACCGACGATGGTCAGCTTGCCGCCCTCGAGCACGCCCAGATTGGCGCCCGATACGTAGTAGCGATTGCCGGCACGCGCGATCTGCGTGCGCCAGGAGACGTCACCCTCGGAGATGCGACCGAGCTTCCATTCGGAGGCTGCGGCGTCCGACGTGACCATCACGCCCTTGTCGCCGACGGCGACCCAGCGGTTCTCGTCCCATGCGATGTCGAGCAGGTGTTCGCGGGTCAGGCGCGGCACTTCGCGCCAGCTGGCGCCACCATCGCTGGTCACCAGCAGAGTCCCGGTCAGGCCCACGGCAACGCCGTTCTGGTCGTCGCGGAAATCGACGCCCATCAGGCTCACCTTGTTTTCGAGTTCGTTCTCGGTCCAGGTCGCGCCGCCGTCGGTGGTGCGCATGACGGTGCCGAATTCGCCGACCAGCCAGCCGTTCTGGCCGCGGAAGTAGATGTCGTTCCAGGCGCGGTCCTTTTCTTCCATCGCGCGCGTCCAGGTCACGCCCTTGTCTTCCGAGCGCAGCAGCGAACCGAATTCGCCGACCGCCCAGGCCACGCCGTCGAAGATGTGCACGCGGAACAGCTTGTTGGGGTTGTCCGACTTCGGCACCTGCCCGGCCTTCCAGGAACTGCCGCCGTCGGCGGTGTAGAGAATGACGCCGTGATTGCCCGCAACCACCGCGTGCTGCGCATCCCAGGCGGCGATGCCCTGCAGGTTCTCGTAGGTGGGGGCCACCTGGCGGTGCCAGGTCTTTCCGCCGTCGTCGCTGCGAACGATCTTGCCGCCGGTACCGGCAGCCCAGGCGATCTGCTCGCTCGGTGCGGTGACGCTGAAGAAGTTGTCGCGCCGCTCGACTGCCTTGGGCTCGACCTTGTTGATGACGGCTTCGGCCTTCACGAAGAAGCCCGCGTACAGCAGACCACCGATGATGGCGATGGGAAGCGTCGAGGTGACGACATTGACCGCGGCACGTGCACCGCTGCCGAACCGCTTGAGCTGGTGAAGCATCTTCTGTCTCCTTCTGGCGCCGTTCCGTGCGCTGGGCGCACGACGCTTTTCATGACCTGGACGGACATTTCGGCGTGAGGGGCCCCCTGCAGCCGCCAGAGGCCGCATACGGGTACTGCCGATTCCGCGTCAGGGTGTTTGGAGGAAGGCGGCCGGCCGGAACCGGCCGCTGTCGCTGCGACCGGCCTCCCCCGGCCGGTCGCGCCGGGGCACCTTGTGGGCGCCCCGGCTATCCATCACGACGCCCGTTCGGGCACCGGAAGGCCGACCCACTCCTTGTAGAAGGCTTCGATGTCCGGCTCGAAGTCGTGGATCACCGGGTACCACGGGGTCGGTGCCTCGACGTCGTGCAGCGTGCCGCAGGTCGGGCAGTAGTACTCGCGGTACACCTGCCAGTTGGTATCCGGCGCCATCAGCTTCGGATAGACCTCGGTCATCGCCTCTTCCGTGTCACGCACGTAGATGTGCGCGTGCATCTTCCAGTTGTCGGTGTAGTCGCAGAACTCGTGACCACAATCGCACTTGATGACCCACTGCTTCTTCGCGGTCTGCACGATGTACATGTGCGGGGCCAGCGGCAGCACGATCTTGTCCTTGAAGGTCACCTTTTTCTGCAGCGCCTCGACGTACTGCTTGAAGCGGCTGTTGTCCTTCGGCATCGACAGCATGCGGAAAGTGGTTTCCCAGTCCAGCGTGCCCTCGGCCAGGTGAGCGACCTGCTCGTTGGTGTAAGTCGACATTTATTGCTCCTTGATTCGCGTGATCGGTCTGTTGGAGGTCACTCTTCGACCTGGACGACGGTGGTGACGTCAGGCATCAGCGACAGGTCCATGCGGTGCTTGGAACCGTAGGACGGAACGCCCAGTTCGGTCTCCAGCAGTTGCCAGTCGGCCGGCAGGCTCCAGAAGTCCTTGAAGTGCTTGGTGAACTTCTCGGACAGCGCGAAGCTGGTGGCGAACATGTGCTGGACGGCCTGCGACGCGTGCTTGTTGATGATGCGTTCGCGCTCTTCCTTCATCCATTCGCGCACCGGCACCGCACGGGCCAGACGTTCCTTGCGCATCTCGGCGCGACGGGCCTGGGTCTTGGCCACATCGATGACGTACGCACCCTTGGCGTTCTGGGTGAAGACGGCGCCATACACCTTCTGGGCGTACTCGGGCAGCAGGAACTTCTCGTTCAGATCCTTCTCGATCGCCTTCGGCTCGCGGTCGATCGGGTCGCCGAAGCCGGGGCCGCCACGCAGGTAGTTCAGGTACAGATCGTGGTTGTCGTAGCAGTCCTCGGTGGTCATGCACTGCTTGTCGCGCTTGATCCGTGCCGTGGCGTCGATGTTGTGCTCGTAGGTCGGCGAGGTCGGATCGATGTCGCCACCCAGCGGCAGGCTTTCGCCGTTGGCGATGCGACGCTCCAGGCCGGTCTTGTGCGCTTCGAAGCGGTAGCCGGTGGCAGCCGGGTAACCACCCATCATGCCCCAGTCGCTGTTCATGAAGCCGTTGCCCATGAAGAACATCGTCCAGTCCTGGGCGTTCCACACCATGCGCAGCGTCTCGAAACCGCAGCCGCCACGGTACTTGCCGTAGCCGCCGGAGTTGGCCTTCACGTTGCGGCCCATGTAGAGCAGCGGTTCGGCCATTTCCCAGATTTCGATGTCGCCCATGTCGCCTTCCGGATTCCAGATGGCGGCGGCGTGGTTCAGGCCGTCCTTGACGGCGCAGGCACCGGTACCGCACGACGAGGCCTCAAAGCTGTTCACCGCGTGGATCTCGCCGTCCTGGTTGATACCGCCACCCTGCAGCCAGTTCGAGGTGTTGGCATTACCGGCGTTCACCTCTTCGAGGTAGCCGCGGCTGAAGTAGGACTGCGACAGGCCGCGCCACAGCGCCGCCCAGCCGGACACCAGGAAGTGCCATGCGTAGGCGTGACCGGTGCGGCGGTCATCCGGGTTGCACCAGGTGCCCTTGGGCAGGTGGAACTCAGTGGCGAAGTAGGCGCCATCGTTGATGCGCTGCGTCGGCACCAGCGTCTGGCACATCATCACCCAGATACCCGAGGTGAAGGCCACCTGGTGGGCGTTGAAGGTATGCCAGCCCCAGCGGCTCGCACCTTCGAAGTCGAGGCGCCACTTGCCGTCCGGCTTGATCGTCATTTCGCACGGCGAGTGCATGATCGAATCGAGCTTGGCGAAGGCGGAGGACACCTGCACGTCTTCGTGCTTGTACGGCACATCGACGAAGGACACCTTGCGGTACTTGCCCGGCAGCGTCATCGCCTTGATGCGGCTCATCAGGCCGCGACGGCCTTCCTCGATGACCTCGTAGGCGAACTTCTCGTAGGCCTCGATGCCGTCGGCACGGATCACTTCCTCGACCAGTTCGCGGATCATGTGGCAACCGGCGATACGGGTCTTCTCGTCGAGAATCCAGTACTTCGGCGTACGCACCGAACGCTGCGACTCGTGCAGCCAGTCGCGCAGCGGCGTGTCATTCACACCGGTCTTGCGGCAGGTGATCATGTAGCCGTCGCCGAAGCGCTGCACCTGACCGGTCGACATCGAACCCGGGGTCACCGCGCCGGTGTCGATCACGTGCGTCACACCACCCACCCAGCCGATCAGACGGCCTTCCCAGAAGATCGGGACGATGGTGGCGATGTCGCACGGGTGCACGTTGCCGATCGAGCAGTCGTTGTTGGTGAACATGTCACCGGGATTGATGCCGGGGTTGGCTTCCCAGTTGTTCTCGATCATGTACTTGATCGCCGCGCCCATCGTGCCGACGTGGATGATGATGCCGGTCGAGGTGAGCACGCAGTCGCCGACCGCGTTGTACAGCGTGAAGCACAGTTCGCCTTCCTGCTCGACGATCGGGCTGGCGGCGATCTTCTTCGCGGTTTCGCGGGCATGCACCAGGCCGCCGCGCAGCTTGGAGAACAGCTTCTCGTAGCCGATCGGGTCGGCGTCGCGCAGTTCCAGCTTTTCCAGGCCGTTGTAGTGGCCGCTGGCCTTGGTGCGCTCGATGATGCCGTCGCGGAACTGCTTCAGCGTCTGGCCGTTCTTCAGGAGATCGGCGAAGCCGGTCTCGTTGTTGCTCATCATGTTCATTCAGTCTCTCCTTTGGAGTTTTTTCCGGATCGCTGCGCTGCCGGGCCCGGGTGGGCGCCGACAGCCCTTCAGGACGCCGGCGCTTACTTGACTTCCTTCAGGTGGAACAGGCGGTGCTTGTCGACGAAGGTCTCGAAACCGTCCGGCACGACGAAGGTGGTGGCATCGGATTCGATGATGGCCGGGCCGACGATGTGGTTGCCCGACTTCAGCGCTTCCATCTTCCAGATCACCGCATCGACCCACTTCTTGTGGCGATAGAACGGACGGGTACCGATGCGCGCTTCCGGCGGCGGCGTCGGGCCGCAGTCCGGGTCTTCCGGCAGCACCGGCTTCTGCGTCACCACGGTGCCGCGCATGATTGCGCCGGTGGCCGAGAAGCCCAGTTCGGGCGAACGTGCGGAGCTCGCATAGACGCGGCCGTAGGTGTTCTCGAAGGCTTCGACGATCTTGTCCCAGTCGGACGCGGTCGCAGCGGTCGACACCGGCGAGATGATTTCCAGGTCGTTCAGCTGACCCATGTACTGCATCTTGTAGCCGGGGATCAGCATCACGTCTTCCGGCTTGAAGCCGTTGATGACGAACTCCTCGATCACCTTGCCCGCCAGCTCCGTCCAGGCCGCCTGCAGGGTCTGGCATGCGGCCGCCTTGTCAGCGTCGCTGGCCAGCTGGGCGACACCGAGGTCGACCGACTTGTCGTAGCGATATTCGAAGTCGGCGCAGGCGCAGCCGAAGGCCGAGAAGCCGGCCGCCCAGGCGGGTACGACGACGTCCTTGAAGCCGACGCCTTCGGTGTAGCCGTAGGTGTGAACCGGGCCGGCACCGCCGTAGGAGAAGCAGGTGAATTCAGCCGGGTTGTAGCCCTTGGCGCTGATGTTGGCGCGCAGGTACTCGGACAGCGTCAGGTCGAGCAGCTCGATCACGCCGGCTGCGGCGTCTTCGACCGACAGGCCCAGCGGGTCGGCGATCTGCGCCTTGATGTGGTCACGCGCACGCTGCACGTCGAGCTTGATCGCGCCGCCGAGGAAGTTGTTCGGGTTCAGGTAACCGAGTACGACGTGGCAGTCCGACACCGACACCGTGTCCAGGCCGCTTTCCGGCCAGCAGGTGCCGACGCGGTAGCCAGCGCTGTCCGGGCCCAGCTTCAGCGACTTCGAGTACGGATCCAGGCGCACGAAGGAACCGGCACCGGCACCGACCGAGTCCATCGCCACCAGCGGCAGCGACAGCACCAGACGGGCCATGTCCGGATCGGACTTGATGGCGAACGAACCCTTGGTGATCAGGGCCACGTCGAACGAGGTACCGCCGATGTCGGAGCAGGCAATGTTCTCGTCACCGAGCGCCTCGCCCAGCAGCTTGGAGCCGATCACGCCGCCGATCGGGCCGGACACGATGGTGCGGGCCAGTTCCTTGGCCTTCCAGCTGATGGTGCCGCCGTGCGTGGCCATCACGCGCAGATCGAACTTGCCGCCGTGCTTCTTGAAGCGGTCGCTCACCTTCTTCAGCGTTTCGCGCGACGGTTCCGCGCCATAGGCTTCGAGAATGGTGGTGTTCATGCGGTGGCTTTCCTTGCGCTGCGGGTAGTAATCCACCGACGCAAAGACCGGGATGCTGGAGCCGAGCTTCTTCAGTTCTTCCTTGACGATGTCGCGGGCGCGCTGTTCGCTGGTGCCGTTCTTGTGCGACTGCAGGAAGCAGATGACGATGGCCTGGGAACCGGCTTCGACCAGCTCCTTCACCGCGGTGCGCACTTCGGCTTCACGCAGCGGAATGACGACCTTGCCCTGCACGTCGGTACGCTCGGTCACGCCACGGGTACGCGACACCGGAACCAGCGGCTCGTCATAGCGGTGCGTGTTCAGGTGGATGCGGTCCTCCAGCGCGTAACCCAGATAGCTCTGCAGCGCGCGGCCCATCGAATGCACCTGCTCGAAACCGCGGTTGCAGATGAGGCCGACGTCGAGGCCCTTGCGCATCAGAACGCGGTTCAGCATCGCGGTACCGGAGTACACGCAGGTCACCAGCTCCGGGTACACGTCGTCGACCTCACGGCCCCAGTGCGCCAGTGCATCGACCGACGAGTTGTAGATCGCCAGGGATTCGTCCCCGGGATTGCTCTGTGCCTTGCCGACCACGAAGCGGCCGTCCGCACGGACAAAGAAGGTGTCGGTCATGGTGCCGCCTGCATCAATCCCCAGCACCTGAACCGACGAGTTATCGATCGTCATCTCCACGTCTCCATTTGAATAGTCCAACTGCTCTTCGCCTCCGACCCCCGTGGGCCGGTGTTTCCTGATCGATCTGGCCGCGATCGAACAAGCCTCCAGGTGCAAGGACGGTGCCAGTGCGGATTCCGGCACACGGCAATCTCTCAAGCGATTGATTTATATATGGATAATTTTCTTCGCCTGTCGGGTGACAACATGCCGACGGGCATCGGACGGATGGAATTCGGACGGCATCGTATGAAGCGACCGTAGTGCGATCGGACTGTCCGGAAACCCGCGTCGGACGGTCGTTTCGGACGGTTTTGATATGCTGCGTCGCAACAACTTCCGGACGGCGTCAACACCGCGGCTCGCGCGGCGTGGCTGAGCATCGGTGTGGGCTGGTTTGCTCACGAGATTGCGGCCTTGATCGAGGCCGGCGGCCAGCCAAAGCCGCATCGCGGCCAAGGCCGCTCCCACAGGGAATGCGAGCGACCCTCGGTCGTCGTTTGGTTTTTTTGTGGGAGGGGTCTTCCGACCCCGACAGCGACCGTGGGTAGTGCGCGGCGCCTGATTCAGGCCCAGGCGGCAGTCATGACTGCATCCCGCAGAGCACCCTCGTTCGGTTCCTCGAGCGAAGCGTGGGAGAGCGCGCTTGCTCGCGATTGCGGCCTTGACCGAAGCCGGCGGCCGGCAAAAGCGGCGTCGCGGCCAAGGCCGCTCCCACAGGGAATGCGCGGAACCTCGGCCGAAGTTTGGGCTTTTTGTGGGAGGGGTCTTCTGACCCCGACAGCAACGGCGGGCATTGCGCGGCGCCCGGTTCAGGCCCAGGCGGCAGTCATGACTGCATCGCACAGAGCGCTCTCGTTCGGTTCCTCGAGCGAAGCGTGCGAGAGCCGAGCTCGCGCGCTCAACGCAGCAGGATGGATTTCACTTTCCACACATGCTCGGCCGGCCGCTCGAGCGACGGTGACGGCAGCGCACGCAGGCCGCGCAGCGTGGCGTCGCGCGCCGCGACACGCTGAAGCCAGCGCGCCAGCGCGTTGAAGCGATGCATATCCACGTCGGACCAGGCATGCATGCGCATCCAGGCCCAATGCGCGATGTCCGCAATACTGAACGCGCCGGCAAGGTAGTCGGCACTTTGCAGGTGGTGGTCGAACAGCGCGAACAGACGCAGCATCTCCGCCCGTGCTGCCTTCGCATCACCCGTCTTCGCCGCGTCGGCGGCGTCGACCGGCAGCATGAGCCACTGCATCACACGCGAGCGACCGATGGCGTCGCTCGGCATCAGCTGGCCGCTGCGTTCGGCGAGATAGACCAGAACGGGACCGGCATCGCTGACCGAGAAACCTGCTGCATCGTGATCGACGATGGTCGGCGAACAGGCACAGGCGCTGACGCGCAGGAAGTCCGGCGCCAGGCGTTCGCCGCTGCAGGCTTCCATCGGGTGCACGGCATAGGGGATGCGCAGCTCTTCGAGCGCAATCGAAACCTTCCAGCCATCAGGTGTCGGTGCAGAGTAAAGGTCGATCATTCGCGCATCCCCCGATGCAGTGCTTCGTGGCCTCGATGTGATCCGGACGCGCGCGCCACCCTGCCCTGCAGCGTGTCGACACTCACCCGGCTTCGCATGTCGGCGATCCTCAGGCGCGCGCGCTCGGGCGCGCGCTCACGTCCTTGTGCCAGCGCAGCAGATTGCTGCAGTCGGCCGGAATGCCGATGTCCGACCAGCCGGCGAACTCGATGCTGCAGTAGGTGGTGCAGTCCGCCACAGAGAAGGTCTCGCCGGCAACGTAGCGATGCTTGCCCAGTTGCTGGTCGAACTTGCGGAAGAAGTGACCGAGCCGCTCGCGGCCGCGTTCGACCAGGGCAGGAATCTGCGCCACCGGCGACGCGAAGCCCGGCAGACCGCGGTCGCGGAAGGCGTCGGCGGTATTCCGGAATACTTCGCCGGCGGCCATCATGCCTTCGTCGAACGCACGCCTTTCCCACATATCGACGATGGCGCGCTCGTAGGCGTTGCGACCGAGCAGCGGCGGCGCCGGATGCAGTTCTTCGAGGTAACGGCAGATCGCCATCGACTCGCCGATCTGGCGGCCGTCCGGCAGTTCCAGCATGGGCACCATAGCCTGCGGAAACTTCTCGATGTAGTCGGCGCGCAGGCGCAGGTTCTCACCCGACACCTCGACGATGTTCAGGTCCAGGTCCTTCTCGACGAGAAACATGCGAACCCGCTTCGGGTTCGGTGCTGCGTGCCAGTCGTACAGTTTCATGTGTCCGTTCTCCCAGGGTGCCATCACAGCATGTCCGAATGTTCGGCGAGGTAGCTCGCCACACCGCGATCGGTCGGCGTCATGCCGGCCTTGCCCTTCTGCCATCCGGCGGGGCAGACCTCGCCGTGCAGTTCCGTGTGCTGGAGCGCATCGATTACGCGCAGCAGCTCGTCGATGTCGCGACCCAGCGCGAGGTTGTTCACGATCTGGTGCTGCACCACGCCGGAACGATCGATCAGGAAGGTGCCACGCAACGAAATGCCCAACGGCCCTTCGACGCCGTAGGCACGCGACACGGCGTGCGTCATGTCGGAGATCAGCGGATAGCTGAGCGGACCGACGCCTCCTTCGGCATACGAGGTCTTCTTCCATGCCAGGTGGGTGTAGGCCGAGTCGATGGAACAGCCGACGACATCGACGTTGCGGCGGGCGAACTCGGGCATGCGCCGCTCGAAGGCGATCAGTTCCGACGGACAGACGAAGGTGAAATCCAGCGGATAGAAGAACAGCACGGTGTAGCGCCCGCGACCGTCCGACAGCGTGTAGGGGCGGAACTCGTTGTCGCCCCACACCGCGTTCTCGGTGAAGTCCGGCGCCGTCTGGCCAACCAGGATGCTCATGTCGATTCCTTTGAAGAGACGATTTCCGGGCGGAAGTGCCGGGCGCGGAAAGGCTTGCGCTGACGTCCGGCCGGCGGCGGGTCGTAGCCCTCGGGCTGGCGCCAGGCCATCAGGCGCTGGTAGCTGGCGAGCAGCTTCATGAAGTTGGGCAGGGCGCGGCGGGCCGGCGACGCTTCGTCGTACAGGTCCATCAGCTCGCGCAGTTCGCGCAGCGTGAAACCGAGCTGCACGGCGGCCGCGGCGATGATGAGCCGGTCGTCGTCCTCGCAGCTGTAACGGTCGGCACCGGCCGCATCGATGATGCCGAGTTCCTCGAAGGCGGAAATCCGGGCCAGCGGAATGCCGTAACCCTGCACCAGCTGCTGCAGCGTGATCACGTTGGCGCGCGCGCTGCGACGCGCGGCGGCGGCAGGCGCCGCACCGCCCGGCGTCAGCACAGCACCACCGGCGCAGTGAGCACCGGCGCACCGGTCTTTTCGAGCACCTCGTCGATGCTCACGCCAGGCGCCAGTTCGCGCAGCTCCAGACCGTCCGGCGTCACCGCCAGCACGCACAGGTCGGTGATGATGAGGCTCACCACGCCGACCCCGGTCAGCGGCAGGTCGCACTGCTTCAGTATCTTGTGTTCGCCGCTGCGGCTGCAGTGCTCCATCATGACGATGACACGGCGCACACCGGCCACCAGATCCATCGCGCCGCCCATGCCCTTGACCAGCTTGCCCGGAATCATCCAGTTCGCCAGATCGCCGCGTTCGCTCACCTGCATCGCGCCGAGGATGGCGAGGTCGATATGGCCGCCGCGGATCATCGCGAACGAGTCGGCGCTGCTGAAGAAGCTGCTGCCCGGCAGCGTGCTCACCGTCTGCTTGCCGGCGTTGATGAGGTCGGCGTCGACCTCGTCCTCGGTCGGAAAGGGGCCGATGCCCAGCAGGCCGTTCTCCGACTGCAGCCACACGTCCATGCCTTCCGGAATGTGGTTGGCCACCAGCGTCGGCATGCCGATGCCGAGGTTCACGTAGTAGCCGTCGCGCAGTTCGCGCGCCGCGCGGCGCGCCATGTCGTCTCGTGTCCAGGCCATGTCAGGCGGTCCTCGTCGTGCGTTTTTCGATGTGCTTCGAAGGGGTGCGATTGACGATCACGCGCTGCACGAAAATGCCCGGCGTATGGATCTGGTCCGGGTCGAGCTGGCCGGTCGGCACGATCTCCTCGACCTCGGCGATCGTCGTGCGCCCGGCAGTCGCGATCATCGGATTGAAGTTGCGCGCGGTCTTGCGGAAGACCAGATTGCCCGCACCGTCGGCCTTCCACGCCTTGACCAGCGCGACATCGGCCAGCAGCGCATGTTCGAGCAGATAGCGATGGCCGCCGAAATCGCGCGTTTCCTTGCCGTCGGCGACCGGCGTGCCGACGCCGGTGCGCGTGTAGAACGCCGGGATGCCGGCCCCGCCAGCGCGCAGCTTTTCCGCCAGCGTGCCCTGCGGCGTCAGTTCGACCTCCAGTTCGCCCGACAGCAGCTGGCGCTCGAACTCCTCGTTCTCGCCGACGTAGGACGCGATCATCCGGCGCACCTGACGATTGGCCAGCAGCTTGCCGAGGCCGATGCCATCGACGCCGGCGTTGTTGCTGATCACCGTGAGGTCGTGCGTGCCGCTGTCGGCCACCGCGTCGATCAGCTGCTCGGGAATGCCGCACAGCCCGAAGCCGCCGACCGCCAGCGTCTGTCCGTCCTTGAGCAAACCCTTGAGCGCGCTCTTGGCGTCCGGGTAGAGCTTTTTCATCTGCCTCCTCCTTGTTGCATCGGTGTTTCGCGACGTCGCCGCGAATTGCCCGGAGGAGATTCAGCAAAGCCTGTGCCGGCGCGCGTCGTGTGCGTCGCACCATCGCCGGAAACGGCATTCCGGAGGGGGATGAAGTGACTGCTTATCGAGAAACGTTGCGGCGCACCAGACGGGAAGTCCGAAAATCGGCCGCAGCCCGTCGACCGGGCGGTCCGACTTTCAGGCGATGCCTGCATCCGGAAGGGCACCTGCCGTGTAGCACGAGGGGTACCGCCGCGGATGCATCCCGTGTCCGGCCCGAACATTCCCGACAACCGTTACGGAGATTTCGTCATGACCCGTCTGAAAGCCTGCAAAGTCGTCATTGCCGCCCTCGCCCTGGCCGCCTCGTCCGCACAGGCCGCCACCTTCCAGTTCGTCGCCAACCTGTCGGGCGCAAGCCAGGTGCCCGCCAACGCCTCGACGGCGTCCGGCAGCGCCTACCTCACGTTCGACGACAGCACGAACAGCATCACCCAGCTCATATTCGGCGCTGGCGGTCTGGCCGCCTCGGTGACGGGTGCCCATATTCACGAAGGTCCAGCCGGCAGCAACGGACCGGTGGTGTTCGATTTCGCTGACGACATCCTGCAGGCGATGCAGGACGACGGCAGCTGGACGGCCGCCGCATTCAGCCGGAGTGGGCCGGGCGCGCTCGATCTGACCGATCTGCTGGCGGGGGGGTATTACGTGAACATCCACAACGCGGTCTTTCCCGGCGGCGAGATCCGCGGCCAGTTGCTGCAGGTGACGGCGGTACCGGAGCCTGGCACCTGGGCCATGCTGGCCGCGGGCCTGGGTCTGGTCACGCTGGTCGCACGCCGGCGCGTCTGAACACGCTGCCGGCGTGCGATCGCCACAGTCCGGAATTCGTCCGCCCGACGGCGGGCGGTTCGACTTTCAGTCTGTGGAACGGCTGACCGCGGCGTTCGGAGGTATGTCCGGATGGCGTCGATGCGCAGCAAACGGCGTGTCGACGCCATCGTGCGGGGGCACGTCGCTCGGGTGTGGCCGACGGGACGGATGGCATGGTCCGTGCGCAGCGTCGTGCGGGTCAATCCGACCCGGCCATTCCGGAGCCCCGAATGTATACCACCCAGTTCCACGCCGACGATCTGAGCTGGCAGGCCAGCGGCATCGAAGGCGTGCATTACAAGGTGCTCGACGGCAACCCCGCCGAAGGCGCTTCAGTCGTTGTCTATCGCTTCGATCCCGGATCGGCGGTGCAGAACCACCTGCACACCGAGGCCGACGAAGTGGCTTACGTGCTCGACGGCGAGTTCATCGAGAACGGCCGCCGCTACGGTCCGGGCGCCGTGTTCGCCGCGCCGGCCGGCACCGCGCATGGACCGCACGCGACGGACACCGGCTGTACCGTCATGTTCATGCTGTCTAAAACACTGGACTTCGTCGCGGTCTGAGTCGCTCCGGCGCATCTTCTGTGGGAGTGGCCTCGGCCGCGACGCGGCAGCTGCGGTCTGCCGGCCTCGATTCAGACTGCAGTCGGGGTCAGAAGACCCCTCCCACAGAACCCCGGCCCAGGCTCAGGTCGCGGATCTCGTGCACCGCCTGTGGGAGCGGCCTTGGCCGCGACGGAGTCGCCGCTCGGGCGCACCATCCGGAGAGCGCCTGCGCCGTTGCTCAGAACAGCTGCGCGACGATCTGGAAGTGGACGTAGTAGTTGCGCGGATCCTGCACGCGGTCGCGGATGGGCAGGCCCAGCGTGAGGCGGGCTGACACGCGGTCGTTGATATTGGCGTTCACGCCCCAGCCGTAGCTGGCCAGCGTGTCGGTGCCGCGCGTCGAACCGACCGGACGGAAAGGCTGGGTCGCGCCGTAGTCGAGGAACAGGAAGCCGGCCGTGCGCACCGGCGCCACCGGCGGCTGCGGCAGCGGGTGGTGCAGTTCGATCGACGCGGCGAGACCCTTGTCGCCGCTGAAGAGGCCGGTCTGGTAGCCGCGTACGCTGTTGTCGCCACCGATCAGGAACTGCTCGCTCGACGTGAGGTTCTCGTCGCGCGTGTACTGGAAGGCAAGGTTGCTCTGCACCGACCAGCCGTCCGACAGATCCTGCACGCGGCGCAGCGAGCCACGCCAGATCGAGAACGATGTGCTGACGATGTCGTCGATCGGGTCGGCCTTGCCGTTCGAGTAGGTCAGCGAGCCGGTCCAGATGCGGTCCTTCTCCCACCACTGGCCATCGACGCCGAGCGACAGATCGTCGATGTCGGTCGATTGGAACAGCCGCCCGGAAATCCAGCTTTCGGTCTTGCGCGTCTTCGCGCCGCCGAGCAGGTCGAGCTGGTAGTTGCCACCGATCAGCACCGGGTGGCGCAGCAGCGCAGTCCACGCCGTCGATTCGCCGCGGATGCGCAGCGGCCGGAAGGGGCCGTCGATGATGCGCGTGTGGTCGTTGAACCAGGACAGCGTGAGCCGCGTGCCCAGTGTGCCGAGCGGAAAGCTGTACGAGATCGCCCTGCCCTCGTGCCCATCGGCGCCCACCAACGTGACGCCCAGCGCATCGCGGAAACCAAGCAGGCTGCGGTTCTGGTAGAAGGCGCCGACACGGTAGACGCCAGTCGCCTGGCTGCCACTGCTGTCAGCGAACAGCCGCATTTCATGCTTTGGCGGTTCCTTCACCGACAGCGCGAAATCGGTTTCGCCGAACTTCGCGCCCGGCTTCAGCTCGGCCCGCAACTGCACGTCCTGGGTGCGGTTGAAGCGCATCATGCTGCGCTCGAGCGCGGCCACGTCGGCCAGTTCGCCCGGCCTCTGGCCGAGCCGCTCGCGGATGAAGGCCTCCGAAGTGCTGTCGTTGCCGCTCATCACCACCTTGCCGACGCGGCCTTCGACCAGCTTGATGGTGATCGCGCCATCGGCCACTTCCTGTGCCGGCAGTACCGCCTGCGCGGTCGGCACGCCCTGGTCGCGATACAGCGCGTTGATGCGATCAACCAGTTCCTGCACCTCGCCCAGCGTGACCTCGCGCCCTTCGAGGCCGGCCGCCAGGCCGCGCAGCGTCGCCTCCTCCAGCAGTTCCGAGCGGGTGAAATCGATGCGCCGGAGCATGAAACGCGCACCGGCCGCCGGTTTGACCGGCGCCGGCTTCAGCGCGTCGTCGTCGATGGTGGGCGTGTCATCAGGACGCCGCTCCCGCTCCTCGCGCAGTCGCCGCTCGATGTCACGCGAACGTTCCTGGATCACGCCCGGATCGGCGGCCGCCGGAATCTGCGGCACCGCCTGCGCATCCACCTGCAGCGGCAGCAGCAGGCTTAATGCCGAAACCAGTGCGCACGCAGCGCCCTGTCCCACCTTCGTCCGACGCTGAGCAAGACTCACTCGACAACCTCCTCTTCGGCCCGACGACGAGCCTCGGCCTCTTCTTCGCTCTCTTCCTCACCGGAATTCACGGCCGGAATGTCGAGCGGCACGTTGATCGATACCGACGCGATCTGCGGCACCTGACCCGCTGCCGACTGCTTGTCCGGCGTATTGACGCGGGTGACGATGAGTTCTCGCGACTGCTCGCGGCCGCTGTAATCGAGCACAGTGTTCATCACCACTTCGTGCAGCGGATCGCGCATCACGACGTAGGGGTCGGTCACCAGCAGCCACTCGTCGAGCAGCATGTTGCCGAACACCTTGCCCGGGTGATGCAGTTGCACGTCGGCCGGCTCGACCACCGTGGTCAGGTTGTCCATGTAGATGTTGCTGACCGGGTTGATGAAGCGCGCGCGGTTCTCGATGCGGCCCTGGTCGATGCGCAGGAAGCCGCGCTCCATCGTGACCTCGGCGTCGAGCGCGCTGAAGCGGTCGAAGCGTACGCCGACCTCGCTGTTGATCGTCAGATCGACCCAGCGCGCCGGCACGCCGCCACGACCGACCGCGCGCATCGCCAGCGGTGCGTCGTTGCGGGTGTGCAGGATGCGGGCCGTGACCGACTGCGAATTGAAGAACAGCGAGCGACCGACGCTCAGCGTGCCGAGGTTCAGATCGTTCTTCGCCGACAGCGACAGGATGTCGCCAGTGATGCGCGACACGCTGACGCTGCCGTTGTTCGACTCCAGCGTCACGCCGTTGCCTGCGGTGACCGCGTCCATCAGGATGTCGTCCTCGGCGATCACCGTCGTGCTGCCCAGGTCGGCCGTCGCGTCGACCACCGTCACCTTGCCGCCCGACAGCAGATCGATATTGCCGCGCGATGCGTACACCGTGCCGTTCTCGATGTCGCCGGCGGCACGTACCCAGGCGTCGTCGCGGACTTCGATGCGGCCGATCTCGATGTCGTCGCGCTCGTCGATGTGCACGCCGCCGGCGGTGCTGATGGCGTCGATCTTCGCGATATCGGTTTCCAGCGCATCGGCGATCGCGCGCGGCGAACCGTTGTTCCAGCTTGCGTTGCCGACGCCGCCGGCGGCATCCAGCGTGACGCCGGCACCGGGCGTGGCCGCGACCAGATCCCAGGTGCCGATGTCGCCACCATCAAGGATTCGACTGCCGGTCGTGATGCGGATGGCGTCGGCGGTGGCGTTGTTCGTCGCCTCGATACGGCCGACCACGACGTCGCCGGTGGCGTCGATCGCGATGGTGCCGTTTTCGGCACGCAGCACGCTGCCGTCATCCATCAGGTAGCGCCCGGCCTGCACCGCAATATCACCCACTGCCTCGGCGTCGCCGGTCTGACGCAGATCGCCGACCGGTGCGGCGAGGGACATCGAACCACCGGCACTGACAGTACCGATCGTCAGCGCCGGCGACAGACCCGGTTCGACCGCTCGCGTACCGGACAGATGCACGTCGCCGCTGGCCTGCGCATTGACCAGCCCGCCCGCCCCCTGCGCGATCAGCAGCGGCTGGCCGTCGGCACCGATGCTGCCGCCGAGCGCCACCAGATCGATGTCGCCAGCGGCCGTCTGCATGGCCACCGCACGCTGGGCGCCGCTGGCATCGACGATGCTGCCGGCACTCGTCAGATGGATGCCGCCGCTGCCGGCGAACATTTCGGCCACCCGCATCGGACCACTCATCTCGTTCAGCCAGATGCCGGTCGAGGCGCGGGCGGTCAGCGTCGCCGCCTCGCCCAGATCGAGGGTGATCGGCCTGGCTGCACTGCCGATGCTGCCGCTGCCCGCTTCGATGATGGTGCTGCCGCCGCGCAGGTTCGGCGCGTTCGTCGTGCTGGCATCGACGATGCCGCCGGACACCTTGAGCCGTATCGTCTTGCTGAAGTCGACGCCGCCACCGGTGGCGTCCAGCGACACCAGATTGATGTCGCCCGGCAGCACGGTGCCGTTGCGGTCGTAGTCATCGGCACCGAGGAAGACGTGGCCGCGTGCATTGACCGTGACCGAGCCTCCCGCCGTGGTGGCGATGTCGACGTCGTCGCGCTTGAGCACGGTCGCGGTCTTGGCCACCGTGTCGATCGCCACGTCGTCAGCCTCGGCCGCCGACAGCGCGCGGCGCTGATCCGGCGTGAGCGCGGTCAGGCTGGCGATGCTGACGGTGAACTGGCCCTCGTCGCGGCCGACGCCGCCATTGGCGCTGTTGGCGTTCAGCACGATGTGGCGACCGACCACATTGGGCTGTTCGACGCGCGTTTCGGTGTCCGACGTCGACTTGTTGTAGATCGCCGCGCTGACGCCGTAACGCACCTGGTTGTCGGTCCACACATGGGTGCCGTCGGACATGCCGGCGATGACGGTGTCGGTCGCGGCCGAGCCGACGTAGCTGAAGCTGCTGTCGTAGCTGGCACCGGTGCTGCCGAGCGAGATGCCAAGTCCGCTCAGCTTGTCGTGCAGCGCACGCAGCCGCGTCGACGCGGTAGCCGCGTTGTAGCTGTCGGCGCGATAGACGAAGCTGCCGGCGTTCTGCGGATCCTCGATCAGTTCGACGTTGCGCAGCGACCAGTACTCCTGGTACTCGCGGCTGATCTGCGAGCGGTGGCCCTTCAGCGCGTCGGCCAGACTGTCGGCCGCGCCGTCCGATTCGCGCAGGCGCAGGTCGTTCCACAGCGCGTCGAGTTCGGCTTCGGCGCGGGTATCGCGGGTTTCGTTGCGGTTGCCATCGGTGATGCGACCGCCGAGCGCGGTCAGCGTCACGTCGCCCGACTGCGATTCAATCTTGTCGAGCTGCATGTCGCCGTCCGGCTGCATCAGATGGATGTCGCCGCTGGCGGTCGCACTCAGACCGCCCTGCGCGGTGGCCTGGGTCTGCACCACAAGCGCCTGCGCGTCGGTGCCGATCTGGCCCGAGCTGGACACCAGCTCCACGCCGCCACCCTGCACGCGTACCGCGTTGCCGCTACCGGCCGCAACGATGTCGCGGTCCGCCTGCAGGAACACGCGGCCGCTGTTGTCGGTACGCACTTCGCTCACCCGCATGTCGCCACTCATTTCGCGCAGGCCGATGTCGCCGTGCGCGCTGATGGCCGTCACCGCGCCGGTGCCCAGCATGTCGATCTGCAGCGGCGTCAGCGTGTTGCCGATGCCGTCGGCGGCACGCAGGGTCAGGTTCTGCGCGGTGATGACGCCGCGCACGCTTTCCGCCGTGATGGCGCCCCCCGGCAGGCCGTTGCCGGCGGTGGCGTCCACCGTCGTCGTGCCGGTGCGGTTGGTCAGGCTGCCGGCGAAGATGATGTCGGCGCGACTGCGGATGTCGATCTGGCCGCTGTCGTAACCGATGAAGTTGATCGGGATCGAGTGGTCGGCCTTCACCGTGTGCGTGTTGTAGCGCTTGGAGCCGGTTTCGGTCCACACCTCGTAGGTATGCCACTTCCAGATGCAGAGGAAGGCCGAGCACTCCGAATCCTCGCGATCCCAGGAGCGGAACGCGGTGGTCACGTCGCGTCGCTGGTAGCGGTAGGTCGTGTTGCCCATGCCGGTGTCGATCTTCGTATACTCGCCCTCGGACAGCGGCGTCGGATCGTCCCAGGTGCGGTAGGCGGTGCGATCGGCCAGCGACCAGCTGCCGGGGAAGAACCAGAACTTGGTTTCCTTCTCGTACCGCGAATAGGTGTTGGTCGTGTTGCGCTGACCGGTGACCCAGGTATAGGTCTGTCCGGTCACCGGTGCGTATCCCGTGCTGCGACCGGCCACGTCGTCGTAGTGCTCGACCTCGACTTCCTTCAGCTTGTTCTGCGCATCGGTGGTGGTGATGAGGTCGCGTGTCTTGACGGCGTTGCCCAGACGGGTGACTTCGCGCGTCACCGGCGTCAGGCTGTTGTAGTAGGCGACGGTCTGTGTGCTGGATTGCGATGCGTTGGTGACGATGGCGCCCTGGCCGCCGTTGGCCAGCGGATCCCAGCGCCGCAGGTAATCGGTGATGCGCACCTTGCCTTCGATGTCGTTGCCGGTATCGAGGCCGGTGATCACGATGTCGTAGCCGCTGCGGTTGTCGATGTTGAAGCGGCCGTAGCCGTCCATCGCCGCGATGCGGCCACCGCCGGTGTTCAGGATCTCGCCCAGCAGCTCAAGCTTGCCCCCCTCGACCTTCACCGGTTCCAGCTCGACGCGGTTCAGTTCCGCATTGAAGAAGGCCACGATGTTGCCTTCGGTGTTGCTGATGCGGAAGCGCGGATCGGACGGTTTCATCCCCGCCGCCACCAGCGCGTCGTAGTTGGATTTTGCCTCCGCCAGCGTCGTGGCCGTCTTGTACGGACCGATGTTCAGATTCACCCGCGCGTTGTCGCCGATGACGATGTTGCGGTCCGGCAGCCCGCTCTGCAGCAGCCCGTTGATGTTCAGGTAGCGCGCGCTGATGAAGATGTTGTTGCCGGCGATGGTCGGGCCGCCGGTGCCATTGCGTGCTTCCGTACTGGAGCCGGACGACGCGGTGCCGTCCTCGTAGTTGTTGGCCAGACCACCACTGTTGCCGCTCGGCGTGCGCGTACCGCCCCACATGTCGCGCGGATTGCCTGCGGTGTGATAGAAGGCCGACGGCGAGCTGAACACGAAGTCGCGACCGGCGGTGATGTTGATGTCTGCCGCCTGGATATTGGGTGCGGTCAGCGGGTTCAGCGGGTCCTTCGGCTGCACCAGCACGCTGCCGCGCTCGCTCTCCAGCGTCACCGATCCGAGCAGGTTGCTGATGTTGCCGACCACCTCGATATCCGGTGCGCGCGTATCGCCATCGGCCGGAACATAGGTGTTGCGCACCGTGATCGACGGCGCCGGCGAGTTCGGCGCGATGCCGACGCTGGTGAAGGCGGCCGTGCCGCCCTGGTTGCGATCGTTCAGCGCGGCGTTGATCTGTCCGGTGGTCGGGTTGCTGCCCGGCGTGTTCAGGATGGCGACGCCGTTCAGCGTGAGGCGGCCGGTCGCGTCCTCCGGGATGATCAGTTCATCGGTCCGCAGGAAGGCCGAACTGTTGTTGATGATTTCGATCTTCGCTTCGCCGCGCGCATTGAGGCGACCGTTGCCGGCGAGGTTGTCGCCGATCACGTTGATGTTGCCGCCACGCGCGTCGACCTCGGGCATCACGATGAAGGCCGCGTTGGCGATCGATGCGTTGGCGCCACCGGCCGGGAACAGGTCGGCCATCTGCTGTTCGAGGAAATTGATTTCCGCGGTCAGTGCGGCCACCGTTTCCGGGTTGCTGGCATCGCCGCCGGTGCTGGTCGTGCCCTGGTAGTTGCCGCGGATCTCCTTCAGCGCGTTGATGCGCGTGCGCAGGTTGTCCTGCAGGTTCTCCACGCTCAGCGTCGGCAGCTCCATGCCGTCCGAGCGGGTGATCCAGTACTGCTTGGTCACCGTGTCATAGGTGCAGCCGGCGGTGCCCGGAGTACGGCACTCCGCCCCCTGCCCCTCGCGCGGCACCTGCACGCTGAGCGTCAGCGTCGGCGCACCACTGCCGCTTTCGTTGATCGTCATCAGCTGCTGGTTCTGGATGCCGGCATCGACCAGACCGCTCACCGACACGCCGGCACGCGACTGTTCGATGCTGCGGCCGCTGTTCTGTTCGATCGACACGTCGCCGCCGCCGAACAGATTGCTCACCCCGCTGGCGATCGCACTGGCGGCCTGGCTGTACAGGTCGCGCGCCACGCCCTGACCGTCGACGCGGTGACCGAAGCCCTTGTCGGCGCTCAGGTTCACGTCCTTCACGCTGCGCAGCGTACCGGCGATGGTGATCTGGTTGTCCTGGTTCAGCAGCGCGTCGGCGCCCCAGTCCGAACTGGAGATCGGTACCGCCGCGTTGTTGTAGAGGTCGGCGGTCGCAACGGTGGAAAAAGTGTTGCGCGCGCCATTGGCATCACGCCCGGCACCGACGTTGATGAAGCCATCCGCGCGGATGTCGCTGCCGCTGCCGACAGAGGCCCGCGAACGGACACGCAGGTCAGACAGCGAGTAGCCGTCGGCGTAGGCAGCCAGACCCCAGGTCTTGGAATTGGCGCGCACCTCGACGTCGGCCACATCGCGCGCCGCCAGGTTGAAGTCGCCCACGGTGTCGATCACCACGTTGTTGCCGACGCGCGCTTCGGTCCTGCCGATGTTGTCCGCCGATGGCGTCAGCGGCGTGGCGTTGAGCCAGGCCTTGGCCTCGGCGTCGGCGGCGCTGATCGCGCCGCCCGCCTCCAGCTTGGCGCGGTCGCGCAGCATCACGTCGGACACCGCGTTGAAGTTGGTGCGGCCGGGGTCGTCCTCGTCGCCGAGCACGCGCACGCGCGCACCGTCGCCCACCTCGACCAGCGTGATGTTGTCCACCGTCGTTTCGCTCGAACCGGCCGCGCCGCCAGCGAGGCCGCCGGCGCCGGCGAACACGTTGAATTCGGCGAGCCAGGGCTTGCGCGTCTGGTTCAGCGCAAGCACGTCCAGATCCCAGGTGCGCAGGTTGGCACCGGCCTTGATGCCGGCCACCACGCGTGCATCGATGTCGTTGCGCGCCTGCGCGCCGCTGGCGCCGACGACACCGGCCGACAGCGAGTCGACGCGCGAATTGAAGGTGGCGATGTGATCGGCACGCACTTCCATGCGGCCGTCGGTCGCCGTACTCAGCGCCGACGTCGACGTGCCGCCACCGAGCAGCGCCTGCGTACTGGACAGGTTGCGCGTCGACGCCACCGCCACGGCACCGGCGATGACACCGCCGGAGCCGGCTTCGGCGTCGGCATAGGTCTGGTCATGGCCGGTCGCCACCACCGACAGCGCCGTACCGACGCTGCCGGTGTTGCCGTTGTCGATCGATGCCAGCGTGACCGAGCCCGCGTTGGCCGACGCGAGATTGGCGCCGATGGCCAGCAGACCGCCTATCGTGACGCCGCTGGTTTCCGCCGTCTGACGCGTCTGGTTCGACGCGTTCAGGCTGGTGCTGCCGCTGATGGCGAAGCTGTTGTTGCCGCCCACTGTCGCGTTCACCAGCGCCGTGCTGCCAGCCCAGGAATCGCTGCCGTTGGCACCGACCAGCAGCGAGCCGCCGGTGGCGTTCGCGTACGAGTAGGCCGTTTCGCCCAGCGTCGGCAGCAGCGTCGCGGCGTTCAGCGACAGGCTGCCGGCGGTGATGCTGTTGTTGCGCCCCATCGTCGCGTAGGACTGTGTGGCCGCCGTTGCTTCCGCCAGCGACACGCCGATCGACACGGCCAGAGAGCCGTTATAGCCGCGCGAGACCGCACTGACTTTCGGCGTGCTGCGCGCCGCGACCGAAATCGCCGAACCCGGCGCATTGACCGTCACCCGGTCGGCGATGGCCGCCCGTGCGGCACCGGTGGCACTGGCCGTCGCTTCCGATCCCGAACCGGCCGCCACGCCGCCGGAGCCCGCTTTCGAACTGGCGCTGACGGCGTCGCTGCGCGTCGACTCGACGGCCAGCGCGCCACCGCCCAGGGTGACCGAAGTCGCAGCCGCCTGAGTGGTGGTATCGGCTTCGCCGATCTGCGCCGTACTGCTGCCAGCCTTGTCGGCGCGCGCGATGACGATGCCGGCGGCGACCACGCCCACCGCGTAGCCTTCGGCGTGCGCACTGGCGTCCATCGCATCACCGGCGAGCACGCGCACGTCGCCGGCCGCGCTGCCGACGGTCGCCTGGGTGCCGTCACCCAGCTTGGCGACGACGGTATTGGCCAGATCGGCCGTCGCGACCGCCGCGCCGACGCCGACCAGACCGCCTGCCGCCTGATAGCTCTTCACGTTCACGGCCGCCGTGCCGGCCTCCAGCCGTCCGGTGCTGGCGTCGAGCTCGATGTCGCCCGTATCGGCACGCAGCGTGATCGCACCGTCGGTCGTCGCGCGCACGTCGTGACGCACGTCAAGCACGCCGACCGCTGCACCGACGCCGGCGATGCCGCCCAGCGCCCCGCCACCGACCAGCACGTCCACCTTGTCCTTCTCGGACGCCGTGATGCGGATATTGCCGCCGGCGCGCAGCGTGTTTGCTGCGGTGTTCGCCGTATCGACCACCGTCGCACGGGTCGAGCCATCCGGCGCGGCATTGACGTCGGCCTTGGCCGCGACCTTGCCGCTGGCGTTGATGCGCGTGATGTCCGACTGCGAGAAGTTGCTGCCGGTGCTGATGTTGCCTTCGTCATCACCGGTCTTGAGCTGGTCACCGCTGGAGAAGGCGTTGGCCTTGCTCAGCGTGCCGTTGTTGTCCTTGTCCGCCTCGCCCGACGCGTCGCTGCTCAGGCCGGCATTCATCACCGTGACCGCGACCGCACCGCCGATGCCGACGGTGCCGCCGGCCGCCGCGGCGACTGCCGCATTCGACAGATTGCGCTCGGCGCGCGCGGTAACCGCGATGTCGTTGTCGACGTGGACATTGCTGTCCTGGATGGTGGCCGTCGTCGTGTTGTCTACCTTGGTCACCGAGGCACCCGCACCCGCACCGCCGATGCCGCCGACCGCGGCCACGCCGGCGCGGCTTTCGGTCACCACGCTGTCGGTCGCCTGCACCGCCAGTCCGCCGCTGCGGTCCGCTGCGCTGCCGACCCGGCTGTCGACCACCTCGGCGTTGGTCGTGCTGTCGATGATGCCGACCGCCACCGCGCCTGCAATGCCAGCCGCACCGCCACCGGCGCCGCCGATGGCCCAGGTGCGCATTTCGGTCGAGCTGTCGGCCATCACGTTGACCTGACCGTCGGCATCGATACCGCCGCCGTCGACGCGCGCTTCGGTCGTGCTGGTATCGAGGCCCACCGCGAAGGTGCCCGAACCGGCCACGCCGCCGGCCGCCAGACCGCCACCGGCCACCAGGAAAACGGAATCGTGGTCGGCGCGGATGTCGAGTGCGCCGACGCGCCAGACGGCGTCGTCCGAATAGGCTTCGGTGGTGCTTGTGAACTTGGCGACCGAGCCGCTGCCGACCACCGCCACCGCACCGCCGGCGGCGCCGACGACGATGGACGACACGCCCTGGCTGGAGCGCGCCTTCACCGTCGCCGCGCCCTTGGCGGTGACCGAACTGGTGCTGCCGCTGACGCCGGCGCGCGTATCGCGATCGAACACGTTCACGTCGGCCGACGCGCCGACGCCGGCGAGACCGACTGCGATCGAACCGATGAAGGTGTTGCCGTAGGCATGGTCCGCCGCCTTGATGCTGACCGCCTGCGCATTGCTGGCCGTGCTGTTGTCGCCGCCGTTGAGTACCGAGTCGGTCACTGTGGCGGTGGTTTCGCCGCCGATGATGTTCATGCTCACGGTCGCCGCGACACCGGCGAAGCTGCCGCCGGCAACGTTGGCGACCGCGGTCGTGGTCTGGTGCGTGGCGGTCGCATTGACCGCGATGCCGCGCACGTTCTCGCGCGTACGCGACGCGACGAGGTCGGGCGCGACGAAGGGGTTGGACGAGGAATAGCCGCCGCCGCTCTGGTTCATCCGGTCGATGCTGGCGCGCAGGTTCACGCCGCCGATCTCGCCGGTGTTCACGCTGACGCCGCTGCCCTGCTTGGCGCGTGCGGCCACCGAACTGTCGCGGATCGCTGCCTCGGTCGCGCCGCCGATCTCGTTTACCGTGGCCGACGCGCCGACGCCGGCGGCGGTGATGCCGATGCCGGCCGCGCCGGCCAGCACCGTGATCCTGTCGTCCGACTCGGCCAGCACCGCGACGTTGTCACGTGCCTCGATGTCGGCGCCTTCCTTGATCACGGCGCGCGTGTCGGAGTTGATCAGGTTGACCGCCACCGACCCGCCAACGCCGACATCGACGCCACCGCCGATACCGACTGCCGCGGTCTTGATCGTCGCCAGCGAATCGGCGCTGAGGATCAGATTGGTCACGTCGAAGCCGCTGCTCTTCAGACCGGACACCGTGGCGTGCGTCGAATTGGCGATCTTGTTCACGGCGATGGCGGCGCCGACGCCGGCCGAGCCGCTGATGCCGACTGCGCCGGCCAGCGCATTGATGCGCGCGCTGTCGACCGCGTTGACCGACACCGCAGCGGTGCCGCCGCTGATGTCGGAGCCGGTGACCTCGGCGACCGTCTTGTTGTCGGTACGGTTGCTCGATGCCGAACCGGCAAAGGCACCGGTGGCCGCACCGGCGCCAGCGACCGACCCGGATTCGATCAGTGCCGTGTTGCTGCCGGTCAGCGTCAACGACGCCGCGCCGCCGATGGTGCTGTCATGGACGCGCGCCTTCGCCGTGTTGCGCACCCAGTTGTCGCCGACCGCTCCGCCCACCGCTGCGTTGCCCGAGAAGGCGGCCGCACCGGCCAGCGACTTGATGGTCGATGTGTCGGACGCCTGCAGCGTGATGGCCGAGTCGTTGTCGACGTTCTCCAGCGTGCTGCCGACGATTTCGGCGGTGGTGACGTTGCCACCCTCGCCACCGGCATTGGTGTCGCCGGAATACATGCCGATGTGGTTGAGCGTGATCGAACCGGACAGCGCCACGCTCTGCGCGCCGCCAGCGGCCAGTGCCAGCGTTTCGATGGTGGCCGTCTCCAGCGCGGTCAGGCTCAGCGCCGACGCGTTGCGCACGGTCGCTTCGTCGATCGAGGCCAGCGTCGTGTTGCCGATCTTGTTGTAGCCGAAGGCACCACCGACCGCGCTGCCGCCGATGCCCACAGCGACCGCACCGGCCAGCGACTGCAGACGCGAGCTGTCGGTCGCGCTCACGGTGACCGTGTTGCCGTCGCCGCTGTCTTCCAGCAGCGCATCATCGACGGTGGATTCGGTCCGGTTGCCGATGAAATTCACCGAGATCGACGCGCTGACCGCTGGCGAACTGCCCAGCGCCAGCCCGCCGGCCACCGACAGGCTGCGGATGCGCGCATCCGACAGCGAGGTCAGGCTCAGCGTGCCCGCGGCGTCGACATGGGCGCGGTCGATCTGCGCCTGCACCGTGTTGAAGATTTCCGAGTAGGCGACCGAGGCGCCGATGGCCACGCTGTTCATGCTGGCCGAAAAACCGCCGGCCAGCGTGTCGATGCGCGAGCGGTCCTTCGCCTCTATCGTGACGCTGGCGGCCGACACGTCGTCGAAGGCGGTGTTGCCCTGCGGCGCGCTGACGTTCGCCAGCAGATCGTTGTCGATGAAATTGACCGACACCGAGCCCACACCCGACACCTTGCTCGACGCGCCGACGCCGACCGCGATCGAGGTGATCAGCACGTCGGATTCCGCCTTCACGTTCAGCCGGCCGGCGGAGCCGGTGACATCGACCTTCGAGTCCTCGACCTTGGCCGTCAGGTCGTTGTCGATCGAACTCCAGTTGAACGAAGCGCCGACCGCATTGCTGTTGCTGCCGATGTTGACCTGCAGGATGCCCGCCACCGAGGTGATGCAGTTGCCGCTGGGCGTGGCGCCGGCGCCACTGCGGCCGCAGTAGTCCAGGCCCTTGACCGTGTTCTCGCGCTGGTTGCCCGGCTCTATCGTGTCTTCGAGCGCGGCATCGGCGCCGCGGTCCTGCGCCAGCACGTCGACCGCGCCGGTGGCCGTGACCGAGGACAGGCCGACGATCTGCGCCGTCGTGTCGTTGTCGATCTCGGTGATGACGACGGCGCCGCCGATCGAATTCGCGTTGTTCGACGCCGACGCCTGGCCGTGCGCCGCACCGGCGCCGATCTCGGTCGCGTTGAAGGCGCGCACGGCCGCGCTGTCGACGCCGCTCACCGCCGAGCCGCCGGCGATCTCCGCGGCGACGACGTTGGCCACGTCGGAATAGGTGACCGCGCCGCCGGCGCCAGTCTTGCCGCCAAGCGCTAGCGTGCCGCCGCCAGTGCCGATGAACATGCGGTTGTAGGCGGTCACGTCGAGCGCGCGACCGCTGCCGGCCGCGCCGGTCAGATCGGTCGAATTCAGCGCCGCACGTATCGTGTTGTCGATGATGGACAGCGACAACGAACCGGTCAGCGAGTACGAACTCTGGTTCTGGTTGCTGCTCGCATTGGCGGCAACACCGATGGCGATCGACAGCTGCTCGCCGCCGGCCAGCGCCTGCACCGTCACGTCCTGCGTGTTGTTCAGGTCAGCGTTCTCGACCAGGCCTTCGACCGTGTTGTCGATCAGGTTCACCGACACGCTGCCGGTGACCGCTGCCGACTTGTTCTGGCTCGGGTTGTTGGCGCGCGTGAAGGCGGCCGCACCGGAGGCGGTGACGATGTCGAGGTCAGACACGCCGAGCACGGTCAGCGTCGCCGCCGTACCGCCATCCGCCTGATCGACCGTCACGCCGGCGAGCTTCGCGCGCGTCACCAGCGTCACGTCATTGACCGCCGCGCTGCCGGCTGCCGACAGGCCGAAGCTGGGCTTGGACTGCGTGCCCTGGCTGCTGGTATTGCCCTGCTTCGAAGTCGAGGTCGGCTTCAGTTCGACCATGCCGGCGATCTTGGTCTGCACCTCTTCGTACTTGCTCTTGATGCTGCCGAAGAAGCCGCCCTGGGAACTGCTCTCGCTGCTGCTGCCGCTGACCGCCACCGCGCCGGTCACCGCGATCGCCTCCATGCGACCGCTGGCGCGCGCCTCCACCGTCACGTCGCCGGACTGGATGACGGCATTCGTGATGCTGCGCTGACTGCTGCGCGTGTCGCCTTCGTTCAGCGCCTCGCTGTCGTTGTCGCCAACCAGCGCCTCGGTGGTGCCGGTGACGCCGTTATAGGCGATGCCGAGGCCGACGCCGGCCGATTCCGATTTGTTGAAGCCGCCGGCGATGGACCACAGCACCGGTTCGTCGAGCGCGGTGATCGACAGGGTGCCGGCGCGCAGCGTGGCTTCATCGTCGACCAGCGCCCGCGTGTTGTTCGTCACCTCGACGATGGACACCGAGCCATTGATGCCGAAGCTCGATCCGTAGCCGGCGATCGTCGCCAGCGAAATGACCAGGTCCTTGCCCTCGGCAGCAATGTTCACTTCGTCGGTCGCGCGCGTGCCGGTGACGGTGTAGCTGCGCTGGCCGGCGGTGCTGCCGCTGACGCTTTCGGTCACGCCCTGGATGGCGGCGCCCTCGCGCACGAACACCAGGCTGTCGCCGTTCAGGATTTCCTGCGTATAGGCCATGCCCAGGCCCTTGCTGCCACTGCCGCCACCGGTGCTGCCGGGCAGGAAGTGGCCGCCGTGGAACAGCAGCGTCACATCGCGCTTCGCACTGATGTCGGCTGGCGCACCGAAGGACCAGTCCTGCAGCACCTGTTCGTCTTCCGAGGTCGAACTGTCGTCGGCCACGGTTTCGTAACTTGCGGTCCAGGCGCCGCTCGCGTTGCCGGTCAGATTCAGCTTCGCCGACTCCTGCACCTCGGTCGTCGCCGCGTGGTCGAACTGCAGCAGGCTGAACGAGCCCGACAGCGAGATCGCGTTGTTCGAGTTGTCGGACGTGGACTTGGCGGCCGAAGCGCCGTTGAACACGTCGAGGATGCCGGTGAGGTCGTTGAACCAGTCCTTCACCGTGGACAGGCCGTCCCAGCGCGTGAAGCTGCCGCCGGTGATCAGCGACTCCCGCACCGGGATGATCACGTCGGACGCCACTGCGATGCGCGGCGCGGTGACAGTGGCGCTGCGGCCTATGGAGGCCAGCGCGTCGTGACTGAAGTTGCCGATGGCGATGCCGGCGGAGAAGGTGTTGCGGGCGGTGTTGCCGGTGGCACGGTCCTTCGATTGCGAAATGGCAGAGGCCTCGGCCATCACCTGGATGTCCGAACCCAGCGTGCGTGCCGCCACGACCGCGCGGTCGCTCGCATGCACATTGGCGTTCGGGCCGATGCTGGCGGAGGCCGAGGCGTCGCTGTCCACCCAGGCGATGGCGCCACCGACGCGCAGCGAGGTCGATTGCGGCTTCTGCGCCTTCTGGTCGGTTTCGGCACCGGCGAGCAGCTTCTCCCACAGCTTTTCCTCGATGAAGCCGCCGGTGTCGGTGATCGGCTTGGCTTTCTCCTTCGCCGCGTCGAGGATGGCGTCGTTCAGCGAGGTGCCGACCTTGGCCTCGGCCGTGGTGGCGTTCGAGGTGTTGTCATTGATCGCCAGCACCTGCACCTTGGTCGCGTCGGCCACGTTGGCGTTCAGCGACGCATTCGCTTCCGACGACAACTGGCTGACCGCGATCGCGGCGGCCGCCTTGCCTTCGTTTCCGAGCGAGGCGGTGACCGAATTGGCGAAGGTGTTGCGGTTGGTCGCTGCCACCGTCACGTCGCCCGACACCTGCACGGTGGCGCCGGCTTCGACCGTCGCGTTTGCGCGCACGTCGGCAAAGGTCAGGCCGAGCGCAAAGCTCATCTGCGAGCTGGCGTCCTCGCCCGGGTCGGCCGCTTCGACAGACGCTTCCAGCGTGGCGTCGTTGTTGGCGCGCACGTTGAGATTGGCGGCGCGCACGGTGGCACCCGATTTCACGTCCACGGTGGCGGTCGAACTGTTGCGCGCATACAGCGCGCCCAGACCCAGCGGCGTGTTCACCTGGGTACCCGGGCCACTGATGCCGGTGTCCGGCGCAGCGCCTGCCGAGGTGAGGTTGTCGGCGAGCAGCGTCAGATCCTGCGTGGCCTCGACCACCGAGCCGGCCTTCAGCGTGATGGTCGACGTGCCGACCGCCTGCGAATGCACGATGTTCAGGCCGAGCAGCGTGGCGCCGATGCCCAGCAGGCCGGAGGCCCCCTCGGTGGCGAAGTTGGCGGCGTTCTGCTCGAAACTTCCTTCATCGAAGACCCAGCGGTTCTGCACGTCGGTCGACGCGGTCATCGACACGTTGCGGCCCTTCACCGTCGCGTTGTCCAGCTCGATCGACGCGCTGGCTTCGCGGTAGCCCAGGATGCTCACCGACGACACCTTGTGCGCGGTGAAGGTGACGTCACCGCCGTCGAAGATGCCGCCGCCGTGCGCCAGCACCTTGCTGCCCGACTTGAGCAGGATATTGGGTGCCTCGAAGGTGATGTTGCCCGAGTGGCCGGTCGACACCCCATTCACGTGGTCGCTGCCGACCAGGCGGCTGGATACGACGATGTTGTCGTTGACGGTGATGCTGTGGGTCGCCTGCAGCAGCAGGTTCGCCCCATTGACGGTGACGCCGCTGTCCGCGCCCCCTGGCACGCCGCTGTAGGCAGAGGCGCCGCGCAGCAGGTTCTGGCTGAGCAAGATGTTCAGCGGGTCGATCAGCACCAGGCCGGCCGCGCCGCCACCACGTCCGTCGGCATAGAACTGCCCGCCGGCCAGCTCGACCGTGTCTTTCGCCGAAAACTCGACGAAGCCGCCGTCGCCGCGCGTGCCCGCACTGGCGTCCATCACCGCACCGCTGCGGATGACCGCATTGCGCTGCGCCAGCGAATCGATGCGGCCGCCGTCCGAGTCCTCGCCGTCACCGGCCGCCGTCACCATGGCGTCGATGTCGGCCACGATGTCGCGGCCGGCGCGCAGCCGGATATCGCCGCCGTCGGTACCGCTGCCGCCGCGCGCATCCAGCGTGCCGGCGATCTCGATGTCCTCGGCTGCCGCTATATATATACGGCCGGCGCGCTCGACCACCCGGCTGCCGATGGCCAGGCCCTGTGCATTGACGACGTCAGTGAAATCGGGCGCCTGGCCTTCGAAGCGGGCGCCGGTCAGCACGGCGCCCTTGACGCTCACCGTGCCGGCCGCGAGTTCGACCGCGTCGATCGCGTTGATGCGCCCGTCGATGCGGATGGCCGCCGACGACAGCGGCGCCGTGCCGTTCAGCAGCTGGCCCAGCGCGCCGGCGTCGACCACGCCCGGCGCGGTGAAGAAGCGATCGACGAAGCCCTGGGTGGGCGTGCTCACCGACAGCGCGCCGACGTTCACGATGCCGCCGGCACCGACGACAAAGCCATGCGGATTGGCGAAATAGACGTTGCCGCCGATGCGCCCGTCGCGGATCGCGTTCAGCGTGCCGTGGATGTCGGTGCGCGTGTCGCGCACGATGTTGACCAGGTTCAGCGCCCCGCCTGGCACGTGCAGGTTGGCCGTGTGGCCGGCGTTGACGCTGAAGCTCTTGAACGAGTTGAAGCCGGTGTTGCCGGACACCGTTCCGGTGCGGATATCGGTCACCGCGCCCGCCGTCGTCACCGTGGTCAAGGTCTGGCCATCGGCCTTGATCGCCTGCGCCCAGGCCGATGGCGACATCAGCAGTGGCAGGCTTGCCACCCCGACCATGAGTCCATACCCGTTGCGCAGGTTGGCAACCAGGGTGCGCAACCGAGGCTGGCTGCGGCGACGTTGTGTGGCTTTCATGACCTGACTCCTGAATGCTGCAGCGCCCGCGGTTGCTGTCCGCGTGTAGGAATATTTCTTACATAAGTGTAAGCCGATGTGACCGGAATGATGTGCATTGCGTCCGCCATCGCCCCTGCGATCCACTTGTTTTCTTTGACTTTCGTCAACATTCCGAGCCATCCGTCACGGTCGTGAGGTCAGCCGCGGCGACGTCGGCTCACCCACAGCGCACCGACGGCCAGCATCGTCAGTGCCAGCGCGTCCGGCTCTGGCACCGGCGTCACCGTGGCGCTGGTGAGCAGGAAGGTCGCGTACAGGTCGCGCAGGTGGTAGGCCGGCGTATCGGCACGCAATTGCACCGCCTGGGTGTAGAACGCATTCGGCGTCACCGTCAGCGTGCCGGTGGCGCCGAGGTCGAAGGTGAGCGACGGCATGTCGAAGGCGTGGATCTGATACTGGTCGTTGGCGATCTCCTGCACGCCCAGATCGAATTCGAAGTACTTCGTGATGCCCAGCACCGTGAGGCCGAGCGAGTACGGCTGGTACTCGATGCCGGTCATTCCGGGGTCCGCCGGCCCGGTCCCGGCGAGGAAGGTGAAGAACCGGGTCTGCTGGCCGACGTCCGGCGTCAGTTCAAGCGCCGCGCTCAGGCCGACGAACTGCACGGTGGCGGAGACGGCAGGGACCGACTGGAAATAGGTATGCACCGGGGAACCGGTGGTGCTGAAGCTGATCGGCGCCGCCTGCGCGGCGCCGGCGCACAGGCCGAAGGCGAGCGCCGCTGCCGCCGGGAAACGGTTGGTCATCTGAAACCCCCTTGTATTGGTCTTGTACGTGGCCCGGACGCAGACCCCGCCGTTGTCGCCGTCGCGCTGCGCGTTCGCAGCGGCGTCCGGCGCCGACGGGAGGATGCGGAATGAGGAATGCCCCGGGTGCCCGGAAAATCCATACCGCATTGGAGCGCGCCCACCCGGCGGGGGTAAATACGCACAAGCGCGTAGCGCGCCGGCAATCAGCGGGCAGGCAGGGAATTGCTCACGCTTCGGGCAGCCGGTGTCGCACGGCCCAGGCCACCAGTTCGGCTGCATTGCGCAGTCCGAGCTTGCGCGCGATGTTTTCGCGGTGCTTGCGCACGGTGTGTTCCGAAATGCCCAGTTCGACGCCGATCTGCTTGCTCGACAGACCGCGCCCGACACGCCCGGCAATGTCCATTTCGCGCGAGGTCAGTCCCTCGTGCGCGGCGTCCATGCCGTGGCCGAACAGGGTCGCCAGTTCCGGGCTCACGTAATAGCCGCCCTCGGACACCGTCATCATTGCAGCGACCAGCGCGTCGGCGTCGTCCGTCTTCAGCATGTAGCCCTGGGCGCCGAAGGCCAGGGCGGCCTGGAAAGAGGCGGCGTCCTGGCGCGCGGTCACCACCAGCACCCGCGTCGCCAGACCCGCGGCGGCGATGGCCTGCATTACGCCAAGGCCGTCCAGACCGGGCAGGCCGAGATCGAGCAGCAGCACGTCGGGCGACAGATTGCGCACCAGCTCGAGCGCCCGCTCGCCGTCGCCGCAGTCGCCCAGCCAGCGCACGCGCGGTTCGGCCGACAGCATCAGACGCAAGCCCTGGCGCACCAGCGCGTGGTCTTCGGCAACGACGATGCTAATCTCGCGGGCGTCCATGACTGCGGAAACTACCATGACCGGAACATCCGCCACGCTCGACGACGCCACGTCGCCCGGCGATTCGGACGCTGTCCGGCGCGACCTGCTGGGCGTGCTCTTCGGTCACACGCCCACCATCGTCGCCGGCAATCTGGCGGTGTCGCTGACCGCGTCCGCGGTACTGGTCAGCGCCCAGGGTCATGGCATCGTCTGGCTCTGGCTGGCCGCGATCTGGCTGCTGGTCGGCCTGCGCTACGCGCTGGTGCGCCAGTCGCGGCCGCAGCTGCCCACGCTGCAGGGCGACGGCCTCGACCGCGCCGAGACGGCCTACACCGCCGTCGCCGGGCTCACCGGTCTGGCTTGGGGATTGCTGCCCTGGCTCGGCTACGAGGGGCGCGACCCTTTCATGGACTTCTTCAGCGTCGCCATGCTGGCCGGCATGGCCGGCGGCGCGGTCACCGCCACCACCGCCCTGCCGCGCGCGCTCAACCTCTACCTCGTGTGCGCGCTACTGCCCTTCATCGTCAAGTCGTGGCTGATGGGCGGGCTGATCAACATCGGCGGCGGCCTCACCTTCCTGTTCTACCTGCTGGTACTGGTGTCCTTCGGCCGCAACGCGCACGCAACGATGCGCAACGCGCTGATGCTGACGCGCCAGAATGCCCGGCTGGCCGACGATCTGCGACAGGAACGCGACGCCGTGCAGGCGGCGATGCGCGCCAAGAACCTCTTTCTGGCCGGCGTCACGCACGACCTGCGCCAGCCGGTCCATGCGGTCGGGCTGCATGTGCGCTACCTGCGCTCGCAGGACCCCGCCGGTCTCAGCCGCGATGTGCTGGACGAAGTCTGCGGCGGCATGGACGCCGCGGTGCGTGCCATGAGCAGACAGCTCACGCGCTTGCTCGAACTGTCGCGCCTGGAAGCGGGCGAGGCCCGTGTGCTGCGGCGGGCAGTGCCACTGTCCGAGGTGTGGGCGGCCTGCGCCGCGCAGTTCGTGCCGTTGGCGCAGGAAAAGGGGCTGGACCTGCGCTTCCGTCCGACGGCGCGGGTGGTGGACAGCGACGCGATGATGCTGCAGTCCATTCTCGACAACCTGGTGTCGAACGCGGTGCGCTATACCGAGCGCGGCCGCGTCTTGGTCGCCGCCCGGCCACGCGGCAACGACGTCGAACTGCAGGTATGGGACACCGGGCCCGGAATCGTCGCCGAACATCTGCCGCTCATCTTCGTTCCCTACCGCCGCTTCGACGACCGCAGCGCCCGTCACGACGAAGGACAGGGCCTCGGACTGGCGCTGGCGCGCGGTCAAGCCGACGCACTCGGCCACGCACTCGAGGTGCGCTCACGCCCCGGTCACGGCAGCGCGTTCACCGTCACGGTGCCGCGTGCGGGGTCAGCGCCGCGCGGGTGACTGACGCCGCCAGCGATGCTGCATCTACAGAGCGCCCCCTTCATCAACCGCTGCAATCGCGAGCAAGCTCGCTCCCACGGGAGCCTGCAGACGCTGCGTGCCGTTCAGCCTTCGAGCTTCCTGCCCTTGGTCGCCCGCACGCCGCGCCAGTTCATCAGCGACGCTTCGTCAATGTTCAGCGTTTTCGGCCGGCCGCGCGTGCCGGGTACGGTGAGCGCCAGACGTTCGCGGAACACGTCGAGCAGTTGCAGCAACTCGCCGTCGGGCAAGGTCATGATCTTGACGCCCTTGCCGCCCGGCAGCTCCTTCATCTCGTCCAGCGGGAAGGCGAGCAGGCGGTCGCCGCCCAGCGCGACCACCCACTTGTCGCCCGGTCGCAGTTTCACCGGCGGCAGCGCAGTGCTGCCGTCGGTGTTCAGGAAGGCCTTGCCGGCGCGCTGGCGGCTCACCATGTCCTCGATCGCGCAGACGAAGCCGTAACCACCGTCGGACGCCACCAGGAAACGGCTGCCCGGCTCGCCGGTCAGCGCCGCCACCAGTTTCTTGCCGGCGAGATCGGCCAGCGAGGACACCGGCACGCCGTCGCCCTTGCCGCTCGGCAGATCGGTCGGCTTGATGGTGTAGCTGCGGCCGTCGCCGTCGATCAGCACGACCGGCCACACGGTGCGGCACTTCAGCACCGCGAGCGGACCGTCGCCGGCTTTCCAGGTCAGCGCGGCCTCGTCGACGTCATGGCCGGAGCGCAGCCGGCCGAAACCACCGCGCGACACGATGACGGTGACCGCCTCGTCGATCTGCGGCACTTCGCGCGTGCGCGTGGCCTGCGCGTCGGCATTGATCAGCGTGCGGCGCTCGTCGCCGAAGCGCTCGACGTCGGCGCGCACCTCGTCGCGCACGAAAGTGCGCAGTGCAGCGTCGCTGCCGAGGATCTTGAGCAGGCCGGTGCGTTCGGCATCGAGCGCGTCGCGCTCGCCCTGCAGCTTGATGGCCTCCAGCTTGGCCAGCTGGCGCAGCCGGATCTCCAGCACGTCTTCGGCCTGACGCTCGGTGATGCCGAAGCCGGCCATCAGGTCGGCCTTCGGATCGTCGGCGGCGCGAATGATGGCGATCGCGCGGTCGATGTCGAGCAGGATGGCCAGCCGGCCATCGAGGATGTGCATGCGCTCGTCGATGTCGGCGATGCGCTGCGTGAGCCGTCGCGACACGGCACCGAGGCGGTAGTCGCACCACTGGCGCAGCAACGCCGGCAGACCGATCTGACCGGGGCGGCGATGGGTGTCGAGCAGCGTCAGGTTCAGGCTCGCATTGCACTCGAGATCGGTATAGGCGAACAGGAAGGCCAGCAGGTCTTCCTGGCTCACCGCGCGCGACTTCGGCTCGATCACCAGGCGCACCGGGTGACGCGCGTCCGATTCGTCGCGCACCGAATCGATCAGCGAGGTGGCCAGCGTCTTGGTGCGCGCCTGGTCGTCGCTGATCTTCTTCTTGTCGCCCTTGGGCTTGGGGTTGGCGAGGTCGTCGATGCGGCTCATCACGCCGCCGGTGCTCACGCCTGGCGGCAGCGCCGTAACGACGATCTGCCACTGGCCGCGCGCCAGCGCCTCGACCTCGTAATTGGCCCGCATGCGGAATGAGCCACGCCCTTCCTTGTAGGCGGCGACGATGCTCTCGCGCGACGAAATGAGCGTAGCGCCGTTCGGGAAGTCCGGCCCCTGGAAGCAGTCGATCACGTCGTCGTCCGGCATGCGCGGATCGATCAGCAGCTTGCAGGTGGCGTCGCCGATCTCGCGCAGATTGTGCGGCGGGATTTCGCAGGCCATGCCGACCGCGATGCCGGAGGCGCCATTGGCCAGTACCACCGGCAGCCTTGCCGGCAGCAGCGATGGCTCCTGCTGCGTGCCGTCGTAGTTCGGCTGGAACTCGATCACGCCGGCGTTCAGTTCGGACAGCAGCACGTGCCGCGCGAAGGGGGTCAGCCGGCATTCGGTGTAACGCATGGCCGCCGCGTTGTCGCCGTCCATCGAGCCGAAATTGCCCTGACCGTCGATCAGCGGATAGCGCAGCGTGAAGGGCTGGGCCAGTCGCACCATGGCTTCGTACACCGACGAATCGCCGTGCGGGTGGTACTTGCCGATCACGTCGCCGACCACGCGTGCGGATTTCTTGTGCGCGGCATCCGGCCGGGCAAAACCGTCCATCGCGTAAAGGATGCGACGCTGCACCGGCTTCATGCCGTCTTCCAGCCCCGGCAGCGCGCGCGAGGTCACCACCGACATCGCATAGGTCAGATAGGCCTGCGCCGCGTGCGCATCGACCGGAATGTCGGCGATGTCGGGTTCGAACAGGTTGTCAGTCAACGGAGTGCTCCGGGGGTTTCGTTGTTTGTTCGGAGAGGCTAGGGATGAGGGGCTAGGGGTCAGGAACCAGGGGCTAGGGATGAGGGGCTAGGGACCAGAGAGTAGGTGTGGCTTCGCCACACGAGTTGGATGCAAAACCGCGCGGCGCTCCAGCCCCTCGCCCCTCGCCCCTAGTCCCTAGCCCCTGCCCTCCTCACGCATCCGGCACCACCTTGTCGCCTTCCAGTTCCATCCAGCGGCGGCGGCGTTCGGCTTCTTTCTTGCCCATCAGCATGGTGAAGGTGTTCAGCACCAGATCGGGGTCGGCGCCCTGGGTGATGCGGATGAGGCGCCGCGTTTCCGGGTTCATCGCGGTCTCCTTCAGCTCGTCCGGATTCATCTCGCCCAGACCCTTGAAGCGGCTCACCGTCAGCGCGCTCTCACTGATGCCGTCGGCGATCAGGTTGGCCAGTATGGTGTCGCGCTCGGCTTCATCCAACGCGTACAACCGTCGCGCGGGTCGCGTCTTGGTTGGCGCGATCTTCACGCAGTACAGCGGCGGCTGGCCGATGAACACGTGGCCGCGCTCGATCAGTTTCGGGAAATGGCGCAGGAAGAGCGTGAGCTGCAGCGTCTGGATGTGCGCGCCGTCGACGTCGGCGTCCGACAGGATGATGATCTTGTGGTAGCGCAGGCCGTCCAGCACGGCATCCGGCGCATCCGGCTTGTGCGGGTCGATGCCCAGCGCCACCGCTATGTCGTGCACTTCGTTGTTGGCGAAGATTTCCGACGAGTCGATCTCGAAGGTGTTGAGCACCTTGCCGCGCAGCGGCAGCACCGCCTGGAACTGGCGGTCGCGCGCCTGCTTGGCGCTGCCGCCGGCCGAGTCGCCCTCGACCAGGAAGATTTCGTTCTGCTCGGGTGAGGTGCCGGTGGCGTCGGTGAGCTTGCCCGGCAGCAGCGTGACACCGGAACCTGCACGCTTCTCCACCACCTTGCCGGCACGCGCCCGCGTCTGCGCGCTCTTGATCGCCAGGCCGGCGATGCGCTGCGCTTCGGTTGCGTGATCATTGAGCCAGCGGTCCAGCGTGTCCTTGATCGCCTCGTACACCAGCTTCACCGCCTCGCGGTTGTTCAGCTTGTCCTTGGTCTGGCCCTGGAAGCGCGGCTCCAGCACCTTGGCGCTCAGCACATAGCTGGCGTGCTGCGATACGTCTTCCGACTGCAGCGCGAGCTTGGCCGGCATCAGGCCGTGGTGGGTGGCGTAGTCCTTCACGGATTCGAACAGCGCCTGCCGCATGCCCGATTCGTGCATGCCGCCGCCCGGCGTCGGGATCAGGTTCACGAAGGATTCGCGCACCGACACGCCCTCGGGGAAGGCGATCGCCCATTCGGCGCCCTCGCCCTCGTCGTAGCCTGCGATCGCCGTGCGCGCACCGCAGAACAGCTCGCACTTCGCGTCGCCGATCTCCTCGCGCAGATAGCCTTCGAGACCGTTGGCGTACTGCCACTCCTGCACCGCCCCGCTTTCCTCGTCCTCGAAGCGGATGCGCACGCCGGGCAGCATCGCACTGCGCGCGCGCAGCAGGTGCTCGATGTCGGCACGCTTCACCTTCGAACTGGCGAAGTACTTCGGGTCCGGCCAGGCGCGCACGCGGGTGCCGGTATGCGACTTCGGACAGCTGCCGACTTCGGTCAGGCCCTGCGAAATGCCGTGGTCGAAGGTGATCGAATGTTCCTTGCCGCCGCGCTTGACCGTCGCCTCCAGCCGCGTCGACAGCGCATTGGTCACCGTCACGCCGACGCCGTGCAAACCGCCGGCGATCTTGTAGGCCTTGCCTTCGAACTTGCCGCCCGAGTGCGGGATGGTGAAGATGACCTCGATCGCCGGCACCTTCTTGGTCGGATGGATATCGACCGGAATGCCGCGACCGTTGTCCTCGACCGACACCGAGCCGTCGCCGTGCATCACGACGCGGATGCGGTCGGCGAAGCCGCCCTGCGCCTCGTCACAGGCGTTGTCGATCATTTCCTGGATGATGTGGTTCGGACTTTCAGTCCGGGTGTACATGTCCGGCCGCTTCTGGATCGGCGCGATGCCCTCGAGCACCTGGATTTCAGCGGCGTTGTAGCTGGGAGTCGTCATCGGAGTGAATCAGCGGAACGGGAGCGCGGCACGCGCCGCGCGGAAGGCCGCTAGTGTGCACGGAGAGGGGCGCGCCCGTCGATATTGACATGCGCCCACCGACGCGGCAGCGCCTGCCGCCCGACTCCACTCATATACACTGCGTCCCTTTTTGCCCGACGCCATGTGGTTCAAGAACCTGCAGATCTACCGCCTCACCGCTCCCTTCGCGCTCGCCCCTGAACAGCTCGACGAAAAGCTCGCCGCCAAGGCCTTCCAGCCGGGCAGCAGCGTGGAGATGCAGCGCATGGGCTGGATGTCGCCGCGCGACAACGGCACGCTGGTGCATGCAGTCGGCGGCCAGATGCTGATCACGCTGCGCACCGAGAAGAAGCTGCTGCCGGCCACCGTCATCAATCAGGTGGCCAAGGCCCGTGCCCAGGAAATCGAGGAAAAGCAGGGCTACAAGCCCGGCCGAAAGGAAATGCGCGAGCTGAAGGACAGCGTCACCAACGAACTGCTGCCGCGCGCCTTCGCCATCTGGCGCGATACGCAGGTGTGGATAGACCCGGTCAAGGGTCGCATCGTTGTCGACGCAGCGGCCAGCGCCAAGGGCGACGAGGTGATGCAGCTGCTGAACGAGTGTGTCGAACAGCTGGGCGCCCGCCCGCTGCAGACCGCGCTGTCGCCGGTGTCAGCGATGACGTCCTGGCTGGCCGCCGACGAGGCGCCCGCCGGCTTCAGCATCGATCAGGACACCGAACTGCGCTCCAGCACGCAGTCCAAAGCCACCGTGCGCTACGTGCGCCATGCGCTGGAAGCGGACGACCTGCGCCGTCACATCGAAGCCGGCAAGCAGTGCACCCGTCTGGCGCTGAGCTGGATGGACCGCGTGTCCTTCACACTGACCGAGAACCTCGCGGTGAAGCGTGTGGCCCCGCTGGACGTGCTGACCGAAAACGACGACGGCAGCGGCGACGAAGCGGAGCGCTTCGACACCGATTTCGCGCTGATGACCGGCGAAGTCAGCCGCCTGATCGATCACCTCGAAGAAGCGCTGGGCGGCGTCGCGTCGAACTGAGTGCACCGCCGCGAAGCACGACCGACATGGCGACTGCGAATGGAAACGGTTTGCGCCACGATTTCGCCGGTTGCCATCAAACCCAACACAGAAGCCAGAATGGGCGCATCATCGAACAATCTTCATATGCGCCGGACATCCGGGAAGTGAGATAAGCCATGCAAGGAAAGCAGGTCATCCTCGACGCGCTGAACGCGCTCTTGGTCTACGAACTGGCGGCACGCGACCAGTACTTCATCCATTCGCGCATGCTCGACGAATGGGGCTTCAGCAAGGCGGCCGCGCGTATCGCGCATGAAATGGATGACGAGACCGGCCACGCCGACGCGCTGATACGCCGCATCCTGATGCTGAGCGGTACGCCTGACATGAAGCCCGCCCCGCTGAACGTCGGACACGACGTCGTCAGCATTTTCGAGAACGATCTGGCGGTCGAGATCTCCGTCGTGAAGCACCTGCGCGAAGTGATGGCGCTGACCGAGAAGGAGCAGGACTACGTCACCCGCGATCTGCTGCTGCCGATGCTGAAGGACACCGAAGAGGACCACGCGCACTGGCTGGAACAGCAGTTGCGCCTGATCAAGCTGATGGGTGAACAGAACTACCTGCAGAGCGCTGCGGGCTGAACGCCGACGGCGGCGATGGCCGGGGAGTGCGCTCCGCCATCGCCGCACGATGCGATGCCTCGGCACATGCCATGACGACGAGCGCCTCGCGCGCGGCGAATGTCGGCGCGAAGGACTCGCACAATCAACAACAGGGGAATTTGGTGGGGTGGCTGATGGGACTCGAACCCACGACAACTGGAATCACAATCCAGGACTCTACCAACTGAGCTACAGCCACCACTGGGACGACTGCCAAACGGCAACCGCTTTGAAACTCTCTCAGGCCTTTGCTGGCCTGCCCGGCAGGAATCGAACCCGCAACCTACGGCTTAGAAGGCCGTTGCTCTATCCAGTTGAGCTACGGGCAGGTACTAAGAACGGTGTTGCGGACCGATTATGGTCGGGGTGGAGGGATTCGAACCCCCGACATCTTGCTCCCAAAGCAAGCGCGCTACCGGGCTGCGCTACACCCCGAGAGGCCGAGATATTACCGGCCGACCGGGGTGCGGTCAATGCCTGCAGAGCGTTTCAGCGAAATATCTTCAAAGAAATTCGCCGGACGCCCCGCAGTACATCAGCCCTGCTCGCCGTTTGCCTCCGGCGCAGCCAGCAGTGCCTTCATCGACAGGCGGATGCGGCCCTTCTCGTCGGTCTCGAGCACCTTCACCTTCACCTGCTGACCTTCCTTCAGGTGATCGGCAACGTTGGCGATGCGCTCGTTGGCGATCTGCGAAATGTGCAGCAGACCATCCTTGCCCGGCAGCACGCTGACGATGGCGCCGAAATCCAGCAGACGCAGCACCGTGCCGTCATAGACCTTGCCCACTTCCACTTCGGCCGTGATGGCCTCGATGCGGCGCTTGGCGTGCTCGGCCGCTTCCGAATTCACCGATGCGATGGTGATGGTGCCGTCGTCGCCGATGTCGATCGTCGCACCGGTCTCTTCGGTCAGCGCGCGGATCACTGCACCACCCTTGCCGATCACGTCGCGGATCTTTTCCGGATTGATCTTCATCGTCAACAGGCGCGGTGCGTAGGTCGACACGCCTTCACGGGCGCCCGACATCGACTGCTGCATGATGCCGAGAATGTGCTTGCGCGCTTCGTGGGCCTGGGCCAGCGCAACCTGCATGATTTCCTTGGTGATGCCCTGGATCTTGATGTCCATCTGCAGCGCGGTAATGCCGCTGTCGGTACCGGCCACCTTGAAGTCCATGTCGCCGAGGTGATCTTCGTCGCCGAGGATGTCGGTCAGCACGGCAAAACGGTTGCCGTCCTTGATCAGGCCCATCGCGATGCCGGCGACATGCGCCTTCAGCGGCACGCCGGCGTCCATCAGTGCGAGCGAACCGCCGCACACCGAAGCCATCGACGACGAACCGTTCGATTCGGTAATTTCTGACACCACGCGCATCGAGTAGCTGAACTCTTCCGGCGACGGCAGCACGGCGAGCAGCGCGCGCTTGGCCAGACGGCCGTGGCCGATCTCGCGGCGCTTCGGTGCGCCGAAGCGGCCGGTTTCACCGGTGGCGAACGGCGGCATGTTGTAGTGAAGCATGAAGCGGTCACGGTACTCGCCGCCCAGCGCGTCGATGATCTGCTCGTCGCGGCCGGTGCCCAGCGTGGCGATGACCAGCGCCTGCGTCTCGCCGCGCGTGAACAGCGCCGAACCGTGGGTGCGCGGCATCACGCTGTTGCGAATGGCGATCGGACGCACGGTGCGCGTGTCGCGACCGTCGATGCGCGGCTCGCCGTTCAGGATGCGGCTGCGGACGATGCGCGCTTCCATGTCGAAGAAGTAGTTCTTGATCGTGTTCACGTCCGGCGCCGTGGCGGCGTCGGCGGTCAGCGCGGCGATCACTTCGTCGCGCAGCGCGTTCACGCTCTGGCTGCGCACCTGCTTCTGGGTGATGCGGTAGGCATCCTGCAGCTTGGCTTCGGCCAGCTCGGAAATGCGGTTCCACAGCGCCTCGTCGCGGGCCGGCGCCTGCCAGTCCCACTCCGGCTTGCCGGCGACTTCGACCAGTTCATTGATCGCGTTGATCGCGGCCTGCATCTGCTCGTGGCCATAGACGACAGCGCCCAGCATGACTTCTTCCGACAGCTCCATCGCTTCCGACTCGACCATCAGCACGGCTGCTTCGGTGCCCGCGACGACCAGATTCAGCTTGCTGTCTTTCAGCTGCGAGGCGGTCGGGTTCACGATGTACTGACCGTCGATATAGCCCACGCGAGCGGCGCCGATCGGGCCGCTGAACGGAATGCCGGAGATCGCCAGTGCGGCGGATGCACCGATCATGGCCGGGATGTCGGCATCGACTTCCGGATTCAGCGACAGCACCTGAACGATGACCTGGACTTCGTTGTAGAAGCCTTCGGGAAACAGCGGGCGGATCGGGCGATCGATCAGACGCGAGGTCAGCGTTTCCTTCTCGGTCGGACGGCCTTCGCGCTTGAAGAAACCACCGGGGATACGGCCGGCGGCATAGAACTTTTCTGCGTAATCAACGGTGAGCGGGAAGAAATCCTGGCCGGCCTTTGCCGACTTCTGGGCCACGACGGTCGCCAGTACGACGGTTTCTTCGACGTTTACGATGACGGCGCCGCTCGATTGACGCGCGATCTCGCCGGTTTCCAGCACCACTTTCTGGGTGCCGAACATGAATTCCTTGCGGGTAGCGTTAAGCAAGTCGATTCCTTTCGATTCGATAAGTGACGGGCATCGTCCGCCCGCCAGAAAAAACAAACCGGCGGAGCCGCCAAGGACTCACGCCGGTATGTGGTGTCAAGCCTCAGGAGGCCTGGACATTGCCTGCGGATGCAATTACTTGCGCAGACCGAGGCGACCGATCAGCGAACGATAGCTGTCGGCGTTGGTGCGCTTCAGGTAGTCGAGCAGCTTGCGACGCTGGCTCACCATCTTGAGCAGACCACGACGCGAGTGGTGGTCCTTGACGTGTTCCTTGAAGTGACCGGTCAGGTCGTTGATGCGTGCGGTCAGCAGGGCGACTTGAACTTCGGGCGACCCCGTATCGCCGGCCGCGCGCTGGAAGTCGGCCACGATGCGGGCTTTGTCGGCGGAAACGATAGCCATTGATCTAAACTCTCTCGTTTGGAAAACCCAAAATTATACGCCACAGTTGCGCAATCTCAAGCCTATTTCAAGGCTTTTGCGCACTTTCCTGTGGCAACAGACGCTTCACCCGCAAGCGGGCGCCGCGTACAACGACCAGACCGAGAAAAACCGGTCCGGCATAGGCGCGCAACACGCCTTCTTCTTGCAACGCAATGTCCGTGTCGACCGCTGAAAGCGGCACCGACTGACCGTTCATCAGGCGCTGCGCATCCGCGTCGGCAATCCGGCAGAGCGGCATGTCCTGCAACAGGATGTCGGCGGGATACAACAGCGACGCGCGCGCGTCCTCGTCGAGCGCGGCGATCTGCTCAAGCGTCACCGCACGATCGAGCCGCAGGGGCCCGGTGCGCGTGCGGCGCAGTCCGGTCAGATGCGCACCACAGCCCAGCATCGCACCGATGTCTTCGGCCAGCGTACGGATGTAGGTACCTTTGCTGCACAGCACGCGCATCGAGAATGACGGCAGCGCGACATCCAGCAGTTCGATCTCGTGTATGCGTACATGGCGCACCGCCCGCTCGATGGTCTCGCCTGCGCGGGCGTATTCGTAGAGCGGCTTGCCCGCGTGCTTGAGCGCAGAGTGCATCGGCGGAATCTGCTCGATGTCGCCGGTATGCGCATCGACGGCGCGGCGCAGCGCAGCTTCGTCGATCTCGACCTCGCGGGTTTCAAGTACCTCGCCCTCGGCGTCCCCGGTCGTCGTCCGCACACCGAGCCGTACCTGGGCGACATACTCCTTGTCGGCATCCAGCATCAGCCCGGCAAAGCGGGTCGCCTCGCCGAAGCAGACCGGCAGCAGACCACTGGCCAGCGGATCGAGCGTACCGGTGTGTCCGGCGCGGGCGGCCTGAAACAGACGACGCGCCTTCTGCAGCGCGTCGTTTGAACTGAGACCTATGGGTTTGTCGAGCAACAGCACACCGTTGATCGCCTTCCAGCGCGAGCGTGGCTGCAACTCAATCCTCGCCGGTGGAGGGGCCGGAATGCAGGGCCTTGTCGATCAGGCGCGACAACTGGTCGGCACGCTCCATCGTCTGGTCATGCACGAAGTGCAGCTGCGGCGTGGTGTGTATGCGCACGCGGCGACCGATCTCCCGGCGCAGGAAGCCGGACGCGCGCACCAGACCTTCGTGTATCAGCTTCTGCGCATCACCTTCGGCCAGCGTGCTGTAGTAGATCTTGGCGTGCGCATAGTCCGGCGTCAGTTCGACCGCGGTCAGCGACACCATGCCGACGCGCGGGTCCTTCAGTTCGGTCGCGATCAGCTGAGCCAGTTCTCGGCGGATCGCTTCCGACACTCGGTCACTGCGTGCATAACGTTCGGCCATTGCGTGTGGGCGTCAGGCTCAGGCGAGCTTGCGCGCGATTTCCTGGATTTCGAAGACCTCGAGCTGGTCGCCTTCTTCGATCTCGTTGTAACCGCGCAGCGACAAGCCGCACTCGTAACCTTCCTTGACTTCCTTGACGTCGTCCTTGAAGCGCTTGAGCGAATCGAGCTCGCCGGTCCACACCACCACGTTGTTGCGCAGCAGGCGGGCGCTGGCGCCACGCTTGACCAGACCCGAAAGCACCATACAACCGGCAATCGTGCCGATCTTGGTACCGCGGAACACCTGGCGGATTTCCACCGTACCGAGCACGTGTTCGCGCTTCTCCGGCGCCAGCATGCCCGACAGCGCAGCCTTCACCTCATCGACCGCTTCGTAGATGATGGTGTAGTAACGCAGATCGACACCGAAGTTCTCGGCCAGCTTGCGCGCACCGACATCGGCGCGGACGTTGAAGCCGATGATGACGCCCTTGGAAGCCTGCGCCAGGTTCACGTCGGTTTCCGAGATCGCACCAACCGCGGCGTGAATCACCTGCACGCGCACTTCGTCGGTGGACAGCTTCATCAGCGACTGCACCAGCGCTTCCTGCGAACCCTGAACGTCAGCCTTGATGATGAGCGGCAGCACGCGGACTTCGCCCTCGCCCATCTGCTCGAACATCGATTCCAGCTTGGCGGCCTGTTGCTTCGCCAGCTTCACGTCGCGGAACTTGCCCTGACGGAACAGTGCAATTTCACGCGCCTTGCGTTCGTCGGCCAGCACCATCGCCTCGTCACCGGCGGCGGGCACGTCGGACAGACCCTGGATTTCCACCGGGATCGACGGACCCGCTTCGCTGATCGCCTTGCCGGACTCGTCCAGCATGGCGCGCACACGGCCGAATACCTGACCGCACAGCAGGATGTCGCCGCGCTTCAGCGTACCGGACTGCACCAGCACCGACGCGACCGGACCCTTGCCCTTGTCGAGACGCGCTTCGATCACCAGACCGCGCGCCGGCGCATCCTTCGGCGCCTTCAGCTCCAGCACCTCGGCCTGCAGCAGCACGTTCTCGAGCAGTTCGTCGATGCCCGTACCCTTCTTCGCCGACACCGGGATGAAGGGCGAGTCACCACCGTATTCTTCCGGCACCACACCTTCGGCCACCAGTTCCTGCTTCACGCGGTCCGGGTTGGCTTCCGGCTTGTCGATCTTGTTGATCGCGACAACCATCGGCACGCCGGCGGCCTTTGCATGATGGATGGCTTCGCGCGTCTGCGGCATCACGCCGTCGTCGGCGGCGACCACCAGGATGACCAGATCGGTCGCCTTCGCACCGCGGGCACGCATCGCCGTGAAGGCCTCGTGGCCCGGGGTGTCGAGGAAGGTGATCATGCCGCGCGGCGTATCGACGTGATAGGCGCCGATGTGCTGCGTAATGCCGCCCGCTTCGCCGGCCGCCACACGGGCACGGCGGATGTAGTCGAGCAGCGAGGTCTTGCCGTGATCGACGTGACCCATGACGGTGACGACCGGTGCGCGCGGCAGCAGTTCGACATCCTTGTGCTCTTCGTCGGCTTCGCCGAGGAAGGCTTCCGGATCGTCCAGCTTGGCCGGCTTGGCGACGTGGCCCATTTCCTCGACCAGGATCATTGCGGTTTCCTGGTCCAGCACCTGGTTGATCGTGACCATCTGACCGAGCTTCATCAGCACCTTGATCAGTTCAGTCGCCTTAATCGCCATCTTGTGGGCGAGGTCGGCGACGGAAATCGTTTCCGGCACCAGCACTTCGCGCACGACGGCCTCGATCGGCGCCTGCTGCTGGCCCTGATCGTGGTCGCGATGGTTGCGGCCCTTCGGGCCACCACGCCAGCCGCCGGTACCGGCGTCGCCGCGCGTCTTGATCTGACGGCGCTTGGCGGCGTCGTCCTTCCAGTTCGAACCCGGCTTGGCCTTGGCTGCAGCGGGCGCAGCGGGCTTGCTCTTGGCTGCCTTGTCGTCCGGCTTGGCCGGTTTGTGCAGCGTTCCGGCAGGCGCCTTCGCGGCCGCAGCCTTCGCCTCGTCCTCTGCTTTGGCCTTCGCTTCGGCTTCGGCTTGCGCGCGCACCAGACGGGCTTCCGTCTCCTGGCGCATGCGGATTTCGCGTTCCTGCTTCTCCTTGAGCTCACGCGCCTGATGGGCGAGCAGTTCGGAGTGGCGCTTGGCTTCGCGTTCGCGCGCGGTCAGCGGACGCGGCTCGGTCGGCGCAGCGGCCTCGGCCACGGCTTCCGGGGCGCTTTCGGCCACCGGCTCGGGCGTCTCAACCGGCGCGGGTTCGGGTTCGGGCTCAGGTTCCGGCTCGGGTTCGGGCTCAGGTTCCGGCGCCACTTCGAGCACCGGTTCCGGCACCACCGGCGTCGGCTCGGGCTCGGGGACAAAAGTCGCCTCCTCCGCCACGACGTCTGCCGCGACCTCTTCGGTCGCCGCTGCCTGCGCAGCTTCTTCAGCCAGCAGTTCGGCCGGATCGCGCTTGACCAGCACGCGCTTCTTGCGCACTTCGACCTGTACGGTACGCGCCTGACCGGACGAATTGGTCGCCTTGATCTCGGTGGTCTGACGACGGGTCAGCGTGATCTTGGTCTTTCCCGCCGTATCGCCGTGCTGACGCCGCAAGTAGTCGAGCAGGCGCGTCTTGTCCTGCTCGGTCAGCGAATCGCCTTCGCTCTTCTTGTCCACACCGGCCTGCTTCAGCTGCTCAAGCAGCGCGGCCGCGGGGATTTTCAGCTCGGTCGCAAACTGGGAAACACTCATCAACGCCATACCGTCCTCAATTATTCAAACCAGTGCGCGCGCGCAGTGGTGATCAGCGATGTCGCGCGCGCAGCATCGATGCCGGCGATCTCGACCAGTTCATCAACAGCGAGATCAGCCAGATCATCGCGCGTGCGCACATTGGCACGCGCCAGCTGCGCCGCCAGCTGCTTGTCCATGCCGTCCAGCGCCAGCAGGGCATCATCGACCTGCTCCAGCTGCTCTTCGTCGACGATGGCTTCGGTCAGCAGCACGTTACGTGCGCGGGTACGCAGTTCGTTCACCGTATCTTCGTCGAACGCCTCGATCTCGAGCATTTCGGCCAGCGGCACGTAAGCCACTTCCTCCAGCGTCGAGAAGCCTTCCTCGATCAGGATGTCCGCCACTTCCTCATCCACGTCCAGCTTGGCCATGAACAGCAGGCGGATGGCGGCGTTCTCGGCGTCGGACTTGGCGGCCGACTGCTCGACCGTCATCAGGTTGATCTTCCAGCCGGTCAGCTCGGACGCGAGGCGCACGTTCTGGCCGCTGCGACCGATGGCAATCGCGAGGTTGTCTTCGCTGACCACCACATCCATGCTGTGCGCGTCCTCATCCACCACGATGGAGGCGACTTCGGCCGGCGCCAGCGCGCCGATGACGAACTGCGCCGGATCAGGCGACCACAGGATGATGTCGACGCGCTCGCCGCCCAGCTCGTTGGTCACCGCCTGCACGCGCGAACCGCGCATGCCGATGCAGGTGCCTTGCGGATCGACGCGCGGATCGTTCGACTTGACAGCGATCTTGGCGCGGATGCCCGGGTCACGGGCGGCGCCCTTGATCTCGATGAGGCCGTCTTCGATCTCCGGCACTTCGAGCTCGAACAGCTTCATGATGAACTCGGGCGCGGTACGCGACAGGATGATCTGCGGGCCACGCGCCTGGCGATCGACACGCAGCAGCACTGCCTTGACGCGGTCGCCGACACGCAGGTTCTCGCGGGCAATGATGTGTTCGCGCGGCAGCAGCGCCTCCAGGCGGCCCACTTCGACGATGGCATTGCCGCGCTCGATGCGCTTGATGGTGCCGGTGACCAGATGGTCCTTGCGCTCAAGGAAGTCGTTCAGGATCTGTTCGCGCTCGGCATCACGGATGCGCTGCAGGATGACCTGCTTGGCGGCCTGCGCACCGATGCGGCCGAAATCGACCGGCTCCAGGGCTTCTTCGATGTAGTCGTCGACCTGGATGTCGGCGATCTGCTCGCGGGCGTCGATCAGGCCGATCTCGGCCTCGTCGTTCTCGACCAGTTCGTCCGGCAGCACGTGCCAGCGACGGAAGGCTTCGTACTCGCCGGTTTCGCGGTCGATCGACACGCGCACGTCGGCGTCGTCATGGGTGCGCTTCTTGGTGGCCGAAGCCAGTGCGGTTTCGAGAGCGCCGAAAACCACTTCGCGGGACACATTCTTTTCGCGTGCCAGTGCATCGACCAGCAACAGAATCTCGCGACTCATCGTTTCAACTCCTGCTTGCGTTCAAAGTCCGGCACCAGGCGGGCACGTTCGATCTGCGACAGTTCGAACTCGTGGGCTTCGCCCTTGATCTCGAGGGTGAGCCGGTCGTTGGCCACGCCGGCCAGTCGACCGGTGAAATTGCGTTGATTGCCCACCGGCACGCGCAGGCGCAGCTGCGCCTCCTGCCCGGTGAAGCGAACGAAGTCGGCGGTCTTGCGCAGCGGGCGATCAAGCCCCGGGGAGGACACTTCAAGACGGTCGTAATCGACGTTTTCGACCATGAAAAGGCGGGTCAGGTGATTGCTCACCGTGACGCAGTCATCCACCATGATGCCCTTGTCGGTGTCGATGAAGACACGCAGCAGACGGCCTCTTGGCGAGGTTTCAAGATCGACGAATTCGTAGCCGAGCCCAGTTACCGCCTGCTCGATCAGTTCCGCAACACTCATCCCAGCAACACACTTCCGGATGTACAAATAAAAAATGGGCTGACCGCCCATCGAAAAACGCCGGCCGGGCCAGCGCAACAAGCCGAGGAGTGTAACAGAGGCCATCCATCCCCTCAAGCTGCAAGGATGGACGGCCCCGCCCAACGGTGGTATGTCGTCAGGCCTCTCCGCCGCCTGCCGCAGGCTTGGCCGACGAGCGGCGACGGCGACGCGGCGCGCGCTTGCGGGCCGGGGTGTCGCCCTCGCCACCTTGCGGCGACGGTGCGCCCTGTTGCGGCGCAGCGCGATTGCCACCCTCACCGGCTTCACGCGGCTTGCGCGGACCGCGGCGACGGCCGCGCTTGGGCGACGTCGGCGTTTCGCCGTCGACCGGCGGCCGGACTTCGTCTACCGGCCCCTTGCGCTGCTTGCCCTTGGCCGGCACCACCGACAACAGCTTCTCGACCTGTTCCGCCTTGAGCTCCTCCGACTTGCCGCGCGCCAGACGTCGCGGCAGCTCGAACGGGCCATAGCGCACGCGCATCAGTCGGCTCACGGTCAGACCGATCGCCTCGAACATACGACGCACCTCGCGGTTGCGGCCTTCGGACAGCGTGACGCGGTACCAGTGGTTCGAACCTTCGCCGCCGCCGTCGGCCAGCGAATTGAACTTGGCGATGCCATCTTCGAGCTCGATGCCGTCGGTCAGCTTCTTCGACTGTTCCGGCGAGAGCTCCCCGATCAGCCGCACCGCGTACTCACGTTCGAGCTCGTAGCTCGGGTGCATCAGCTTGTTGGCGAGCTCACCGCTGGTGGTGAAGACCAGCAGGCCCGAAGTGTTGAAGTCGAGGCGACCGACCGCGATCCAGCGGCCACCACCCACCTTGGGCAGCTTGTCGAACACCGACGGACGGCCTTCCGGGTCGTCGCGCGACACGATTTCGCCTTCCGGCTTGTGGTAGATCAGCACGCGCGGCGCACGCTGGGCGAAGTGGATGTGGATCAGCTTGCCATTGACGCGGACCTTGTCCTCCGGCCCGACGCGCTGACCCACGTGCGCCGGCAGCGAGTTGACGCTGATGCGGCCGGCGACGATCCAGTCTTCCAGTTCGCGGCGCGAACCCAGGCCCATGTCCGCCAGCATCTTGTGCAGCTTCTGCGGTTCGTTGAACACCACCGGGCCGCGCCGCTTGGGTTTGCTGTCCTGCGAGCGGTAATTGGCCACGTTGCCATTGACCTCGCCACCGGCTCCCGGCCTGCGTCTACCTTGCATCATTGAATTCCATCACCTTCTGTAGTTCGGCCAGCGGCGGCAGCTCAGCGAGCGTGCGCAGGCCCAGGTCGTCGAGAAAACGTCGTGTCGTTGCATACAGCGCCGGCCGGCCGGGGACTTCGCGGTAACCCACGCTGTCTATCCAGCCGCGCCCTTCGAGCGCCTTGATGATGCCCGGCGACACCGCCACACCGCGGATGTCCTCGATATCGCCGCGCGTCACCGGCTGGCGGTACGCAATGATCGCCAGCGTTTCCAGCACCGCTCTGGAATACTTCGCGGGCTTTTCATTCTTCAGTCGATCCAGGTAGGGCTGAACGTCCGCGGTGGTGCGGAAACGCCAGCCGGACGACACCTGGACCAGTTCGATGCCCCGCCCCGCCCAGTCCTCGCGCAACTCGTCGAGCAGACGACGGATCAACGCGTGGTCGAGCTCCTGTTCGAACAGCTTGCGCAGTTCGCCGGTACTCATCGCGTCCTGGCTGGCGAGCAGCGCGGCTTCGAGTACGCGCTTGACCTCAGACGGGCTCGGCGACTGCGGCTGTTCGGGCAGTTCGGACATAAATCGGCGCAAAGGCTTCGAGCTGAAGCAGTTCAATCAGGTTCTCGCGGGCCAGTTCGAGCACCGCGAGAAAATTCACCACCATCTGGGCGGCCGGCGCGCCAACCTCGAACAGCTGGTCGAAGCGCAGATCACCCTCTTCGTGCAGCCGGCGCAGGATGCCGGACATGAACTCACGCACCGACAGCGCCTCGCGCGTCACCTTGTGATGGCGGGTCATGTCGGCACGGCGCATCAGCGCCAGCCAGGCCAGCTGCAGATCGGTCGCACTCACGTTCGGCTGGATCTCGACCAGCCGTTCGGCCACCTGCACGCCGACCCACTCGTGCTCACGCTGAATGCGCGGAATCGCGTCCAGCGCCAGCGCGGCCGCCTTCATCTGTTCGTACTCGATCAGCCGGCGTACCAGTTCAGCGCGCGGATCCTCGCCCTCGTCGGCGGCTTCACGCGGCGGCCGCGGCAACAGCATGCGCGACTTGATCTCGAGCAGCATGGCGGCCATCAGCAGGTATTCCGCCGCCAGTTCCAGGCGCTGCGAGCGCATCGCCTCGACGTAGACGAGGTATTGCGCGGTCAGCGGCGCCATCGGAATGTCGAGGATATCGACGTTGGCCTTGCGTATCAGGTAGAGCAGCAGATCGAGCGGCCCCTGGAACGCGTCCAGGAACACTTCGAGCGCGTCGGGCGGAATGTACAGGTCGAGCGGAAGTTTTTCCAGCGCCTCGCCATACAGGCGCGCCGGTGGCGCAGCCGTTTCGGCCGGCACCGGTTCAGCCATGAGCGCCTCGCCGGACATCAGGCGTAGTTCAGGCCCATGGCCTCGCGCACGTCGCGCATCGTTTCCGACGCCAGCTTGCGCGCGCGTTCGCAGCCATCGGCGACGATGTTGCGCAACAGCATCGGATCTTCCTCGTACTGCTTCGCGCGCTCGTGGATCGGCGCCTGTTCCTTCAGCACCGCGTCGATCACCGGCTGCTTGCACTCCAGGCAGCCGATGCCGGCCGAGCGGCAACCTTCCTGTACCCACTGCTTGACGGAGTCGTCCGAGTAGATCACGTGGAACTGCCACACCGGGCAGCGGTCCGGATCGCCCGGATCGGTACGGCGTACCCGCTGGGTGTCGGTCATCATGCCGCGGATCTTCTTCGTGACGACCTCGGGTTCTTCACGCAGCATCAGCGTGTTGTTGTAGGACTTGGACATCTTTTGCCCGTCCAGACCCGGCATGCGGGCCGCCTCGGTCAGCAGTGCGCCCGGCTCGGCCAGGATCATCTTGCCGCCGCCTTCCAGATAGCCGTACAGACGCTCGCGGTCGCCCAGGCTCAAGCTCTGTGCCTCTTCGAGCAGTGCCTTGCCCTGTGCCAGCGCGTCTTCCTTGCCTTCCTGCTGGTACAGGCGGCGCAGTTCCTCGTACAGCTTGCCGCGCTTGCCGCCCAGCTTCTTCACCGCCTCACGCGCCTTGTCCTCGAAACCGGGCTCGCGGCCGTACAGATGGTTGAAGCGACGGGCCACCTCGCGGGTCAGTTCGACGTGCGGCACCTGGTCCTCGCCCACAGGCACCAGATTGGCGCGGTAGATCAGGATGTCGGCCGACTGCAGCAGCGGATAGCCGAGGAAGCCGTAGGTCGCCAGATCCTTGTCGGCCAGCTTTTCCTGCTGGTCCTTGTAGGTCGGCACCCGTTCCAGCCAGCCGAGCGGACACATCATCGACAGCAGCAGATGCAGTTCGGCGTGCTCCGGCACCCGCGACTGGATGAACAGCGTCGCCTGATTGGGATCGACACCCGCGGCAAGCCAGTCGATCAGCATGTCCCACACGCTGCGCTCGATCACCTGCGTGTCTTCGTAATTGGTGGTCAGGGCGTGCCAGTCGGCAACGAAGAACAGACAGGGGTATTCGTGCTGCAGCTTGACCCAGTTCTTCAGCACGCCGTGGTAGTGACCAAGATGCAGGCGACCGGTGGGGCGCATGCCGGAAAGAACGCGTTCTGCGTACATGTTATCGATTCATCCGGTTCAGAAAAGCAGGGACATCAGCAGCGCGTTCGCCAGCACGAGCAGCGGACGCAGGATGTCGTCGAGTACGTGCGACACCAGCAGCGCGATCAGGATGAACATGCCGTAAGGCTCGATGCGCGCGAACACCATGGACGGACCGCGCGGCAGCAGGCTCACCATGATGCGTCCGCCGTCGAGCGGCGGTATGGGCAGAAGGTTCAGCACCATCAGCACCAGATTGATCAGTATGCCGGCCTTGGCCATCAGCAGCAGCGGCTCGGCAAAGTAGTGACCGGGCATGCCGAGTGCCAGCTTCATTGCCAGCCCCCAGCCCAGTGCCATCACCAGATTGGCGGCCGGACCGGCTGCCGCAACCCAGAACATGTCCTGCTTCGGGCGACGCAGCCGCGAGAAATCGACCGGCACCGGCTTGGCCCAGCCGAACAGCAGGCCCTCGTGACCCGCCATCGCGCCGACGAAATACATGACCAGCGGCACCAGTATCGTGCCGACCGGATCGATGTGCTTCAAGGGGTTGGCGGTAATCCGGCCGGCCAGATGCGCGGTCGGGTCCCCCTTCATCAGTGCGGCGTATCCGTGGGCCGCCTCGTGCAGCGTAATGGCAAGCACGACCGGCAGCACGATGACCGCCAAGCGTGCAATGCTTTCGTCCATAGGCGGGCGGATGCTAGCAGAACGCGGCCGGCACGTCAGTCCAGGCCGAAGCGCGCGACGTCGCCCGCGCCGGCGCGTACCAGTTCGGGCGTGCCCGACGACAGGTCGATCACCGAAGTCGGTTGCGTACCGCAGTGACCGGCGTCGATCACCAGATCGAGCTCGTGCTGCAGGCGCTCGCGGATGTCCTCGGCGTCGGTCAGCGGAAGCTCCTCGCCCGGCAGCAGCAAGGTCGAGCCGAGCAGCGGTTCGCCCAGCGCCTCCAGCAATGCCGACACGACCGGATGGTCCGGCACCCGCAGGCCGATCGTTTTGCGCTTCGGATGGAGAATGCGCCGCGGCAGCTCCCGCGTCGCCTCCAGAATGAAGGTATAGGGCCCCGGCGTCGCACTCTTCAGAAGCCGGAACTGAGCGTTATCGACCTTGGCGAGGTTGGCGATGTCCGACAGATCACGGCACATCATCGTGAAGTGGTGATGCACGTCCACGTCACGGATGCGACGGATGCGCTCGAGCACGCGGGCGTCGCCCACATGCCCGACCAGCGACCAGGCGCAGTCGGTCGGAATGGCCGCCAGCCCGCCATCCCGGAGGATGTCGGCGGCGTGTCGTATCAGACGGGGTTGCGGATTGTCCGGATGTACGGTGAAAAGCTGTGCCACGTGGATGTATTCGTCAAAGGGTGTGGAAAAGCGGCGTCAGGCCGGACAGGCGGCACGCGAACCGAGCTCAGGCGCATGCCACACCGGTTCGACACCGGCGGGCAGATGGGCGCCTCGTCCAAGGTCGATCGGACTTTCGTCCGGCGCATGGAAGTCGGACGCGCGCGAAGCGTAGAAACCGAAATCGCGGGCCAGCCGGGCGAATTGCCTGACCTCGGCCTCGCCGTGCGAGCCGGACACCACCTCGATGGCCTGCCCTCCGGCATCGCGGAAGTCGCCCAGCAGGCGCAGCAACTGATCGCCGGAGATGCGATAGCGGCCCGGATGGGCGACCACGGCGACGCCGCCAGCGCCGCGTATCCACGCCACCGCCTGCTCCAGCGCCGTCCATTGGTGTTCGATGTAGCCGGGGCGACCGCGCACCAGATAGTCGCGGAACACCGCATGCACGTCCGGCGCATAGCCCTGCTCGACCAGCACGCGTGCGAAGTGTGACCGACCGACGAGCGACGGATTGTCGGCATGGCGCATCGCGTTGGCGTAGGCGTCGCGCACGCCCAGCGCTTCCAGCGCATCGGCCATGCGCAATGCGCGCTCGTCGCGGCCGCTGCGCACGCTGGCCAGCCCCTGCTCCAGCGGCGCGTGGCGCGGATCGATACCGAGCCCGACGACGTGGATGGTGGTGCCATGCCAGGTGACGGAGATCTCGACGCCATCGATGAAACGCATGCCCTGCGCGCGCGCTTGCTCGCGCGCTTCGTCGAGTCCGCCCAGATTGTCGTGATCGGTGAGCGACCACAGTTCGACGCCATTGGCCGCGGCGCGCGCGGCGAGCGCGGCCGGCGACAAGACGCCGTCGGAGTGGCAGGAGTGACAGTGCAGATCGGCATTCATAACTTCGGGATTCTAGCAGGCGGCCGCTGACGGTCCTGCGCGGCTACAATCTTGCCCGGTCAAACCCACCAGGAAACAGCAATGAATCATCCGGACAATCTTCGCTACACCGACACACACGAATGGGTCAGGGTCGAACAGGATGGCACCGTGACGGTCGGCATCACCGACCACGCGCAGGATGCCCTCGGAGATGTGGTCTTTCTGCAGCTGCCCGATGTCGGCCGCACCGTCGCCCGTACCGAGGCGATGGCGGTGATCGAATCGGTCAAGTCGGCCTCCGACATCCACGCCCCGGTGTCGGGGACGGTCACCGCGGTCAATGCCCCGGTCGCCGACCAGCCTGAATCGGTCAATCAGGATCCCTACGGCGCCTGGATGTTCGTCATCAAGCCGGACAATGCGGCCGAACTGGACGAGCTGCTGAGCGCCGACGCCTACAGCGCCTCGCTCGGCTGACGCGACGCGGCGCCGGCCAGCCCCGGCGCCGATGATTCACTGCCGGCCGCGCTCCATGCGCTGGCCGTGCTTGCGCAGACTGGCAGACAGCTGGTCGATGATCTCGCCCGCCGCGCCGACGATCTGGTTGTTGCCAAAACCGGCCGCCTTCATTTCCCGATAGAAGGATTTCGCCAGCATGCGCGCCACCTGCGCCGGCTGGGCCGCCCCTAGCGAGAAGGCTTCCGCCAGCGCCGTCACCTCCTCGCCTTGCAGCGCCCGCTGCGCGAACTCCGATTTGACCAGGAAGGCAAGTTGCGCGGTCTGCACCGACTTGCCGCCGAACAGCGCGAGGCAGTCCAGCATGCCCTCCTCCTCCTCCGTGAACGCCGGCTGACCGCGACCGCGTCGCACGTTGATCACGCCCAGTATGCGTCCGTCGAGCGGCAGAGGCGTGCAGATGAAGCTGCCGCCCTCGCCGCGCGCCCGGCCACCCGCCTGCGGCGCGTCGGCGTCGATGACACGCCGCGCCCGGCCGCTGGCGAACACCTCACCCGCCACCGAACTGCCGCTGCTCACCCGCGCATTGACCACTTCCTGCGCCAGTTCGCCACGCCAGGCCGCAATGCCCAGCACGGCGTCGTGCCCCTCGCCGTCGGCCAGCATGATGGTGACGCGCTCGCACGGCAGGCGCGCCCAGCACGTCTCGGCGACCTGATCCAATGCCGCCTGCAGCAGACCGTTGTCGCGTGGCGCTGCATTTCCCGGATTCATGATTCACACCTCCTGCTCAGCCCTTCAGCCTCCGCCCGATCAAGCCAGTCGGCGATCCGCACCCCCAGCGCATCGACGCCGCGCGACAGCGCCGCAACACCGGATGGCGCGTCGGCGCCGGTCGCCTTCTCGGTCAGCGAGAAGCGCATGCGGTCGACGATGGTCCTGCCGTTGGCGCCGACCAATGTGACGACCCCGGATATCAGCGCTGCCGACGCCTGCGGCTGCTCGAACACCTGTATGAACTCGTCCAGCTCGACCACCAGACGGCAGGTCGACGGCGCACCCGGGCTATCCAGCATGCGTCGCAGCGCGACCGACAGCAGTTCGGCCGGTGGAGCCGCCCAGCGGCTCAATGCGTAACTGCGTCGACGTGTTTCGCTCTCGTAGGCGAGGCGATAGTGGATGGCGGTGCCGTCCAGCCAATTGGGGGCATGCACATCGGTCAGCACCGGCACACGCGCCAGCGGGCGCGCAGTACGCTGGCTACCCAGATCGTGGAGTTCGGGCGTCGGCGAGCGCGGCAGCAGCGGCCCGCAAGCGGCCAGCGTGATCGACAGCAGCGCGCATGCCCAAAGTGCTTTCATCTCCGATGCTCCTCAGTCGCGCGCTCTGCCGGCGGCGGGATCGAAACCGGGCTCGCCGGGCCCGGGCTGTTGCGTCTCGCGCCCGAGCAGCAGCATCTGTGGCGAAGACTCGAGCTCGCCCAGCACACGTCGCAACTGGCGGGCGTCGCGGTTCGCTTCGTCGAGCAGCGTCTGCAGCCGCGGCAGGGTGTCGCCGTTGATCTGCTGCCCCATGCCCGCAGCCAGCGCATCGAGCCGCGATGACAACTGCTGCATCGATGCCAGCACGGTCCGCAGTTCCTGCGCCAGCGGCTCGCCCTGGGCGCTCACTGCCTCCAGCTGACCGAGGATGCGCCCGCTGCGTTCGATATTCTCAGCCGAGAGCACTGCCTGAGCGCGTTGCAGCGTTTCGCGCAGATCGCCGGCGACGCCTGGCAGATGGACCAGCGTCCGGTCCAGGTGCGCAGTCGCCGACTGCAGGCTGCCCAGCGTCGCGCCTATGCGTTCGAGATTGCGGTCGTCGAGCAGCACATGCAGCCGCAACAGCACCTGGCGCATCACGTCCATCGTATCGCTGGCCTTGTTCCCCAGCCCGCCGAACTGCGAGCCACGCAGCGGAATGCGCGCGTCGTCCGGCGACAGCGGCGTCGGGTCGGAGCCGTCGTCCGTCATGTCGATCAGCGCCAGACCGGTCACGCCGAGATAGCCAAGTTCTGCGCGCGTGCCTGCGGTCACCGGATAGCGCGCCGGAATCGAGATGCGGACATGGATTTCGCGCGGGTTGTCCGGGTTGATGGAAATGTCCCTCACCTTGCCGACACGGATGCCGCGGTAGCGCACCTGTGCCTGCGGACTCAAGCCACCGACATCGGCCGTGGTCACCAGCAGGTACTCCTGTCCGGCGTCGTCCCCGCTGGACAGATACCAGATGGCCAGTCCGACGGCGACACTCATCAGCAGCAGGAACAGACCTGCAGCCAGTGCGTGGGCGCGGCTTTCCATGATCAGCTCCCGCTGCGCGCGAGCACGCGCGACATGCGTTCGGCACAGAAGAAACTGTGGATGAAGGGATGATCGTGTTTCATGACGTGATCAAGTGGACCGTAAGCGAGTATACGTCGCTCGCCGAGCACGGCGACCTGAGTCGCCAGCGCAGCCAGTGTGTCGAGATCGTGGGTCACCAGCACCACGGTCAGACCAAGCTGATCGCGCAAGCGACGGATCAGCGCGACAAAGGCCTCCGAACGGTCCGGATCGAGGCCGGCTGTCGGTTCGTCGAGCAGCAGCAGCTCCGGTTCGAGCGCCAGCGCGCGGGCCAGCGCAACCCTCTTGATCATGCCCCCGGACAGTTCGGCCGGCATCAGCCAGGCGTGCTGCGGTTCCAGCTCGACCATGGCGAGCTTGATCATGACCAGATCGTGGATGGCATCGCGATCAAGCCAGCGCAGTTCGCGCAGCGGAAAGGCGATGTTCTCCAGCACATTGAGTGCGGAAAACAGGGCGCCCTGCTGGAACAGCACGCCGAAACGACGCCGCAACTGGCGGTCGGCCAGCGCATCGCCGGAAAAGAGCGGCTGACCGAACACCCTTATCTGCCCCTGCTGCGGCCGCAGCAGGCCGATCACCTGGCGCAGCAGCGTGGTCTTGCCGCTGCCCGAACCACCGACCAGCGCCAGCACCTCGCCTGCCGGCAGGGCGAGATCCAGTCCGTCATGCACGACATTGCTGCCGAAGCGCGTGACCAGCCCGCGGATGTCGATGACCGCGTCGTTCATGTCGGCATGCCGATGTGGCGCGTGGCAATGGCGAACACCGCGTCGACCAGGATGACGCAGGTGATCGCACTCACCACCGAACGCGTCGTGTTGGCCGACAGGCTTTCGGTGTTCGGCTTAACCGTCAGTCCGAAGTGGCAGGCGACCAGCGCGATCACCAGCCCGAAAGCGAGGCCCTTGCCCAGGCCGATGTAGAGATTGGCGATCGGCACTACGCGCGGCAGCGTTTCGAGAAAGAAACCGTAGCTGATGTCGAGCTGTATCGATGCCGCCACCATGCCGCCGAACAGCGCCGCCGACGAGGTCCACAGCACCAGCAGCGGCATCGCCGCCAGCAGCGCCAGCACCTTGGGCAACACCAGCCGCAGCGTGGCCGGCACCCCCATCGTGGTCAGCGCATCGATCTCCTCGGTGACGCGCATCACGCCGAGCTGCGCGGTCATCGCCGAGCCGGAGCGTCCGGCCACCAGAACGGCCACCAGCACCGGCCCCAGTTCGCGCACGATGCCGATGCCGAGGATGTTGATGATGAACACGTCTGCGCCGAAGGTCTTCAGTTGCAGCGCCGACAGATAGGACAGCACGACGCCGATCAGGAAGCCCACCAGCGCGGTGATCGGCAGCGCCGTCACGCCGGTCTTGTACAGATTGGCCGACAGCTCGCGCAGCGGCGCGTCGTGCGGGCGACGCAATGCGGCGGCGAGATCGAACAGCATCTGGCCGGTCAGCGCGATCATGCCGATCAGCTGGCGCCACAGCGCGATGCCGACGCGACCGAGCGCGACAACCGAATCGCCGAAACGCGATTGCGGTGCGCCGGCGCGGCGGCGTACCCCGAGCGTCGCCGCCGACTCCAGCGTCCTGCGCGTACGCGGATCAGCCTCCAGCCGGTCCGGCAGCCGGTCGCCCCAGCCACGCCACAGCACGCTGGCGCCGAGCGAATCGAGACGGCTCACGGCGGCGAGATTCCAGCTCTCGATCTCACCTGCTTCGGCCGCGGCAAGTTGCGCACGCAACGCGTCGAGGCGCCCTTCCAGTCCTGTCAGCGTCCAGTCGCCGGCAAGCACGGCAATGCGCAACGGCCCGGACATCTCGAACGCGATCGTCGGGACGCCCATGCTCGCGTTCAGGCGGCCGACAGGCCCTTGCCGCGCTGCGGCCGCAGCCGCAGCTCGATGCCTATGGCCGCCCACAGGCGCTGTTCGTCGTGCAGGCTGGCGGCCGTCAGCGGTGACGCCGACAGCCACTCGGCGCGAGCCGACATGACGTAGCCCGCGCCACTGCGGTCGAGGCGCAGCGGCAGTTCGTCATAGTCGTCGCGGCTGCGATGCAGCAGCACGGCCAGCCGCAGACAGAGGATGAGCGGCCAGTCGCGCAGGTCGGCGGCGGCTGAATTCACCTTCTCCAGCTTGCCGCGGTGCGCCAGCACCAGCCGCGCGAGTCGCGCCTGGTCCATGCGCGAGAAGCCCGGCATGTCGGCATTGCCGACGATATAGGCGCTGTGCTTGTGGTAGCCGGCGTGCGCCACCGAAATGCCCAGCTCGTGCAAGCGTGCCGCCCAGCTCAGCAGGTGCAGGTCCGGATGATCGTCGCCGGCATCCGGTTCAAGCTGCCGGTAGAGCTTGAGCGCCGTGGCGTGGACACGATCGGCCTGGCGCTGGTCCACCTGGTAGCGGCGCACGAACTGCAGCACGGTCGCATCGCGCAGGTCGCGATGGTGATAGCGCCCGAGCAGGTCGTACAGCACGCCCAGCCGCAGCGCACCCTCGGAAAAACTCATGCGTTCGAGACGGAAGGCGTCGAACACCGCCGACATGATGGCAAAACCGCCCGCCAGCACCGGCAGGCGGTCCGGACGGAGCCCGGCCACCCCGAGACGATTCACGTCACCGACGCGCAACAGCAGCGAACGCAGCTTGTCCATGCCTTCGCGCGTCAGCGCGCCCTGGCACCAGCCGTTCAGTTCCATGATGTCGAGCAGCGCGCGCGCAGTGCCGCTGGAACCCACCGCCTCGTCCCAGCCGAGCGAACGGTAGTCATGCTCGATGGTTTCAAGTTCGCGCCGCGCCGCCAGTTCGGCCTCGCGCAGCGACTTCTTGTCCATGCGGCCATCGGGAAAATAGCGCAGGCTGAAGGCGACGCAGCCCATGTAGAGGGATTCGAGCGCCATCGGCTCGAAGCTGCGACCGATGATGAACTCGGTCGAGCCGCCACCGATATCGACCACCAGTTGCTGACTGGAAGGATTGGGCAGCGTGTGGGCAACGCCGACGTAGATCAGCCGCGCCTCCTCACGCCCGGCGATCACCTCGATCGGGAAGCCCAGCGCCGCCTCGGCCTGCGGCAGGAACTGCGGCGCGTTCTTCGCCACCCGCAGCGTGTTGGTGGCCACCGCGCGCACCTGGTCTGGCGCGAAGCCGCGCAGACGCTCGTTGAAACGGGACAGCGCCTCCAGACCCCTGAGCTGCGACGCCCCGTCGAGCAACTTGCCGTGCCCCAGACCGGCCGCCAGGCGGACAGTTTCCTTCACGCCGTCGAGCGGGTAGATCTGGTCATCGATCACCCGCGCTACCTGGAGCCGGAAACTGTTGGATCCGAGGTCGACTGCGGCGAGAAGTTCGTAGCTCATGCGGCGATGCAATAAAAGAGGTCAGCGCGGAGTGTAGCAGCGCGCAAGCCACGCGCCGTCAAGCACGAGGCGCCCGGACGCTGTAATAATTCCATAGCACTTGTGTCACAAAATACCGGGTCGCATAACAACAACTTCAGAGACAGAAACCGATCATGCCGTCCATCCTGCCGGTGCCGCGCTACGCACCCGATCACTTCATCAACCGCGAACTGTCGCTGATCGCCTTCAACCGGCGCGTGCTGGCGCAGGCGGCGGACGAGCGCGTACCGCTGCTCGAACGGTTGAAATTCCTGTGCATCGTGTCGAGCAACCTCGACGAGTTCTTCGAGGTCCGCATCGGCGGCCTGCGCGAACACATCCGCATGGGCGCCCGCGGCGTCACCTCGGACGGCCGCTCCGCGCAGGAAGCACTGCGGCTGATCGCCGCCGAAGCGCACCAGCTGATCGCCGAACAGTATTCGCTGCTGAACGACGTCATCCTGCCGCTGCTGGAAAAGGAAGGCATTGTGTTCCTGCGTCGCGGCGACTGGACCGAAGCGCAACGCGACTGGGTGCGCGACTACTTCATGCGCGAGCTGATGCCGGTGCTGACGCCGATCGGGCTCGACCCCTCGCACCCCTTCCCGCGCGTGCTGAACAAGAGCCTGAACTTCGCCGTCGAGCTGGAAGGCCGCGACGCCTTCGGCCGCAGTTCGCGCTACGCCATCGTGCAGGCACCGCGCGCGCTGCCGCGCGTGATCAAGTTGCCGAAGGAATTGACCGGCGTGGACCACGGCTTCGTGTTCCTGTCGTCAGCCATGCACATGAATGTCGGCGACCTGTTCGAAGGCATGAACGTGCTCGGCTGCTACCAGTTCCGCGTCACCCGCAACTCCGACCTCTTCCTCGACGAGGAAGAGGTGAAGAACCTGCGCCAGGCGCTGCAGGGCGAACTGCCGCAGCGCCATTACGGCGACGCCGTGCGGCTGGAGGTCGCGGACAACTGTTCCGAACACATGGCGGATTTCCTGCTGCAGCAGTTCAACCTGACCCGCGACGACCTCTACCGCGCGCCGGGCATCGTGAACCTCGTGCGTCTGATGCAGGTGCCGGACTGGGTCGAGCGCCCGGATCTGAAATACCCGCCCTTCGTGCCGCAGGTGCCGCGCACGATGGAAAAGCGCTACGACATCTTCGCCATGATCCGCAAGCAGGACCTGCTGCTGCACCACCCCTTCCAGTCCTTCAAGCCGGTGATTGACCTGGTGCAGCAGGCGGTCGACGACCCTGAAGTCGTGGCGATCAAGATGACGGTGTACCGCACCGGCACCGATTCCGTGCTGATGGAAGCGCTGGTGCGCGCCGCGCTCAAGGGCAAGGAAGTCACCGTCGTGGTCGAACTGATGGCGCGCTTCGACGAAGAAGCGAACATCAACTGGGCGTCGCGCCTCGAAGAGGCCGGCGCACATGTCGTCTATGGCGTGTTCGGCTACAAGACGCACGCCAAGCTGCTGATGGTGGTGCGGCGCGAGCAGGTGGATGGCGTGCACCGCTTCCGCCGCTTCGTGCACCTCGGTACCGGCAACTACCACCCGCGCACTGCCCGCTTCTACACCGACTTCGGCCTGATGACCGCGAACGAGCAGATCGGCGAGGACGTGAACGAGGTATTCAAGCAGCTGACCGGCCTCGGACACGCCGGCACGCTCACCCATCTGTGGCAGGCACCCTTCACGCTGCACAGCAACGTGATCGTCGCCATCGGGCAGGAAGCGGAGAACGCACGTGCCGGCCGCAAGGGCCGCATCATCGCCAAGATGAACTCGCTGGTCGAGGACGAGACGATCGAAGCGCTTTACGCGGCCAGTCAGGCCGGCGTGGACATCGACCTCATCGTGCGCGGGGTGTGCGCGCTGCGCCCGGGCGTGCCCGGCCTGTCGGACAAGATCACCGTGCGCTCGGTGGTCGGCCGCTTCCTCGAACATTCGCGCATCTATCACTTCCACGCCGACGGCGAGGAAAAGCTCTACCTCGCCAGCGCCGATTGGATGGAGCGCAACTTCTTCCGCCGCATCGAGGTGGCCTTCCCGGTACTCGATCCGAAGCTGAAGCGACGCGTCATGAAAGAGGGCCTGCGCCCCTATCTGCTGGACAACAGCCAGTCCTGGGAAATGGAACCGGATGGCCGCTACCGGCGCCGGGTATCGCGCGCCGCGCGGCATTGTGCGCAGGACACGCTGCTGGCCGAGTATTCGCGCGGCGCTCTGTGAGCGCGTCACGGCACTCAAGCGGCGGGGGTGCGCTGCCGTAGACAGGGTGTGTGCCCAATCTCCGGAAGCGCCCCCAGGTGAAAGCTGTCCCCTCCATCGTGCTGATCGCGTGCGCAGTCCTCGTGGCCGCGTGCGACAAGTTGCCCATTCCCGATCCCAACCGCGCCGCAGCGCAGAAGGAACTGGAGGCCAAGGCCGTCGGCGGCGCCTGCCGCCACGCGGGCCGCGCGCTCGAGGACTGCTACACCTTGAATCCGAAGGCGTCGAAGGCCGCCATCTTCGCCGGTTGGCGCGAAATGAACGACTACATGACGCAGAACAAGATCGATGTCGTGCTGCCGACGGTCAGCCCGAAAAACACCCGCAAACTGAAGCCGGTCGAGGCCGAAACGGTCGCTGACGAGGCAGTGGCGGACGACGCACCGGCCGCGAAGGAAACACACGGCAGCCGGAACCCTGCGCTGACCGCAGGCTGATCCTCAGACGACAGGACAATGAAAAAGGGCCCGGTGACTACCGGGCCCTTTTTCCTTCGGCGCTGGACTCAGCGCGCGCTGACCAGTTCGCTCACGTCGCGTCCATCGACCCTCACCCGGGCCAGCGTGACGTCGCCGCCATCCATGCCCAGCGGTTCGATGCTGACGCGACCTGAATCGAGGAGTTGCTGCAAGCGCTGCTTTGCCATGCCTGAGGCGCCCGCCATTTCAATCCCCTCCAGACCGGCGGCGCGCACCCGCACGCCGTCCGCGTAGAAGGTACTGCCATCGACCGCGTAGTGACGCTGCGCCGGCGGCTTCGGCGGACGGAAGGCCGGTACCGCGACAGCAAGCGGCGCCGAGCGCTTGGCCGCGGCCTGCACCGTGGGCGAAACACGTTTCTTGGAGGCGATCTTGGCCGCAGGGCGGACCGCCGACTTGACCTGCTTGCCGCTGGCGACCGAACGCGCGGCGAGCGCGACATCGGCGGCAAACATCGAAAATCCGAAAACCAGCGTCAGGGCATAGAGGCCCGGGCGTCGAAACATCATGCACGTCTCCCACTGTTGATGCGCGCGAAAGACCTGAATAAGCCGATCAATTTCGCGTGCCAGTTTGTTGTTTCGGATAAATTTTCCAAATCTTAACCATTGCAGGACGATGACGCCAGCCCCAGGAGGCCATTCGTCACCCGCAGCAGGCGCCGGCGGTGCAACGTACAATGCGCGCTCTCCGGATTCCACCCCTGAACACCCCATGCTTCGCGTCTTCGGTATCAAGCGCTGCGACACGATGTCGCGTGCCTTCGCCTGGCTTGCCGACCGGCACATCGACTTCCAGCTGCATGACTACAAGAAGGACGGCGTACCGGCAGACGCCCTGGCCGACTGGATACGCCGCGCCGGCTGGCAGGCCGTCGTCAATACGCGCGGCACCACCTTCCGCAAGCTGCCGCCTGACCAAACCGCCGACCTCGACGCCGATCGCGCGTTCGCGCTGCTCAGTGCCAACCCGTCCGCCATCCGCCGGCCCATCGTCGATCACGGTGACGAACTGCTGATCGGTTTCGACCCCCAACGCTGGTCCGAGGTGCTCGGATGAGCGCACCTGACCTGATCCAGCGCTTCATGTTCGAAGGACTGGACATCCGCGGCGCCCGCGTGCGCCTGTCTGAAGGCTGGCAGTCGATGCTGCGTGGCCGCGGCTACGGCCCGGTGGTGACGCGACTGCTCGGCGAAGTGACCGTGGTGTCGCTGATGGTGGGCGGCCAGCTCAAGCAGCCAGGTCGGCTGACAGTCCAGGTGCGCGGCAATGGCGCGGTGGGCATGCTGGTGGTCGATTGCGACCAGCAACTGCGCATCCGTGGCATGGCGAGTGCGCCGGCCGAGCTGGTCGAAGCTCCGCTGCCCGAACTGTTGGGCGATGGCCATCTGGTCATGACCATGCAGCCGGAAAGCTCGCCCACGCCCTACCAGAGCGTGGTACCGCTCGAAGGCGCGACGGTGGCCGAGGTATTCGAGCACTTCCTCGAACAGTCCGAGCAGCAGCCCACGGCGCTGTGGCTGGCTGCCGACGGGGACACGGCGAGCGGGCTGTTCCTGCAGAAGCTGCCGGGCGCCGATCAGCGCGACGCCGACGGCTGGGCCCGTGTGTGCCATCTGGCCGCCACGGTGACGCCGGACGAACTGAAGACGCTGGACACCGAAACGCTGCTCGGCCGACTGTTCCACGAGGAGATACAGGCCGGCGGCATCCGCGTGTTCGAGGCACAGACGCCGCGCCATCACTGCCCGCGCGACGAGGAAAAGGTGCGCCGGCTGGTGCTGTCGCTGGGCCGCGCCGAGGTCGAATCCATCCTCGCCGAGAAAGGCGAACTGCACATCCATGACGACATGTGCAATCACGACTACCGCTTCAGCGCAGCCGACATCTCCCGCCTGTTCGGCGATCCGCCGGCGGCGGTGCATTGAAGCGCCGTGTTGCCCGCAGGTCGGGCACTGAGTAGACTTTCGACATTTCCCGCGGACTCCCCATGGCGCGCAAGCCCGATACTTCGGCCATAGAACTCAAAAGCGCCACGCTCGAAGCGATGCGTGCCGTGCTGCGCAGCGACGACAGCACGGCCATCGCCGCAGCGCTCGACGCGCGGCTCGGCAGCATGCCCGGCTTCTTTTCCGGCGAACCGGTGGTGATCGACTGCAGCGAACTGCCGGCCGACGCCCGCCCCGACCTGCCGGCCATCCGCGACGCACTGGGCCGCCATGCGCTGACCGCCATCGCCGTGCAGGCCGCGTGCGACGCGGCCGCGGACGATGCGCGCGCGCTTGGCATGGCCGTGCTGGCGGCCGAGAGCGCACCGCGCGCCGCGCCTGCGCCAGAGTCCGTGCCCGAGACGCCGGCCCCGGCGCCCGTACCCGAGCCTGAGCCCGTGCCGGCAAGCGCGCCGGAAGCCGTGGTCAAGCAGACGCAGCGACGCACCGAAATCATCGACAAGCCTTTGCGCTCCGGTCAGCGCATCTATGCGCGCGGCTGCGATCTGGTGGTGCTGGCCATGGTCAGTGCCGGCGCCGAAGTGATCGCCGACGGCAACATCCACATCTACGCGCCGCTGCGCGGCCGCGCGCTGGCCGGCGCCTCGGGCGACACGCAGGCGCGCATCTTCACCACCTGCTTCGAGGCAGAACTGGTGTCGATCGCCGGCGTGTACAAGACCTTCGAACACACGGCCAGCGGCGAACTGCTGCGCCGACCGGCGCACGTGCGCCTGGAAGACCATTCGGACAAACAGGTATTGACCGTCGCCGCTTTGGCGACCACCTGAATCACAAGAGGGAGACCACAGTGACCCGTATCGTAGTCGTCACATCCGGCAAGGGCGGCGTGGGCAAGACCACGACCAGCGCCGCATTTTCGTCCGGCCTCGCACTGCGCGGCAAGAAGACCGCGGTGATCGATTTCGACGTCGGCCTGCGCAACCTCGACCTCATCATGGGCTGCGAACGCCGCGTGGTGTATGACTTCGTGAACGTGATCCACGGCGAAGCCAACCTCACCCAGGCGCTGATCAAGGACAAGCACTGCGACAACCTGTTCGTGCTGCCCGCCTCGCAGACGCGCGACAAGGACGCGCTGACCGAAGAAGGCGTCGAAAAGGTGCTGAAGGACCTCGCCGACATGGGCTTCGACTACATCGTCTGCGACTCGCCGGCCGGCATCGAGCACGGTGCGGTGATGGCGCTCACCTTCGCCGACGAGGCGGTCATCGTGACCAATCCGGAAGTCAGTTCGGTGCGCGACTCGGACCGCATCCTCGGCATCCTGCAGTCGAAGTCGCGCCGCGCACGCGACGGCCGCGAGCCGGTGAAGGAACATCTGGTGGTCACCCGCTACTCGCCCAAGCGCGCCGTCGAAGGCGAAATGCTGAGCCACGTCGACGTGCAGGAAATCCTGCGCATCCCGGTGCTGGGTGTGATCCCGGAATCGGAAATCGTGCTGCAGGCCTCGAACCAGGGCACGCCGGCCATCCACATGGAAGGCAGCGACGTCGCCCAGGCGTACGAAGACGTGGTTGCACGCTTCCTCGGCGAGGAGCGCCCGCTGCGCTTCGTCGACTACGAAAAGCCCGGCCTGCTCAAGCGCCTGTTCGGAGGGAAGTAAGCATGTCCCTGCTTTCCCTGATCTTCGGCCAGAAGCAGAAGACCGCTTCGATCGCGAAGGAACGCCTGCAGCTGATCATCGCGCGCGAGCGCGGATCGAACTCGGCGCCCGACTTCCTGCCGGCGCTGCAGCAGGAACTGGTGGCGGTGATTTCGAAGTACGTGCGCGTGAACCCGGAAGACATCAAGGTCCAGCTCGAGAAGCAGGACAACTACGAGGTACTCGAAGTCAACATCGTGCTGCCCGAGCAGCGCAATTGAGCCTTGCCACGCTGTTCGGCAGCGGGCGCACGAAGACGCCGCGCAATTCGATAGACGTGTCCGAGGCGGCCGGCGTGCGCTACCTGCACTTCGGTTCGGAATGGGTGCAGGGCGCCATGCGCGTCGCGCGCCCGTTCGCGCTCGAGCTCGAGTACACGCGCGAAATGATGCTGCCGCTGCTGTTCGCGCCGCACGACGCATGGCCTGCACGCGTGCTGGTGATCGGGCTGGGTGCTGGCTCGGTCACCAAGTTCCTGCATCGTTACTGCCCGCAGTCGGACATCACCGTGGTCGAGATCGATCCGCGCATGCCGGCCGTCGCGGCGATGCATTTCCGGTTGCCAGCCGAGGATGAGCGTCTGCGCATCGTCATCGACGACGGCGCGAAGTTCGTCGCCGAAACCGAGACGGAATGGGACTTCATCCTGGTCGATGGCTATGACCACCGGGCACGCGCCAATGCGCTCGATACCGCCGCCTTTCACCAGCACTGCCGTGCGCACCTCGCCGCCGACGGGCGCGTCAGTCTGAACATGTTCGGTCGCACGCGCGGCTTCCGCGCCAGTGCGCAGCGCCTGATCGACGCCCACGACGGGCGTGCGCTGGTGCTGCCCTCACTGGATGAAGGCAATGCGATCTGCGTCGCCGGCGGTACCGATGTGATCGACCTGTCGCTGGACACGCTGCGCGAGCGGGCGCGCCATTTGCGCACGCAGACCACGCTCAACCTGGCACCGACCTTGAGCCGGCTCGAAAAGGCCGGTTACTGCCCGGGCGGCCGCCTCAAGCTCTGAACGGCGCCGTACGGCCGGCGGGCAACAAAAAAGCCGGCAATGCCGGCTTTTTTGTTGGAGCAGAGACACGAACTCAGCGACGGGTGACCAGCGGACCGGCCTGCGACGCGAAGTAGGCGGCCAGATCGGCCATGTCCTGATCACTCAGCGCACCGACCTGAGCCGCCATGATGGCGTTCTTGCGCGTGCCCTTCTTGTACTGCTGCAGCGCCTGCAGCAGGTAGTCCTCGTGCTGACCGCCGATGCGCGGGAAGGCCGGCGCCGGGCTGTTGCCGTCGGCACCATGACAGGCGGCGCAGGCAGCGGACTTCTCCTTGCCCTTGGCGGCATCGCCGGCGTGGGCGACGGACATGCCCACCATGGCGGCGAGCGCAACGAATGCGAATTTCTTCATCATGGCCTGCGTTCCTTATTTCTGGGCGCCGTAGTAGGCGGCGAGGTCGGCCATGTCCTGCTCGGTCAGGCTGGCAGCGATACCGGTCATCGTCGGGTGCTTGCGGTCACCGTTCTTGTAGGCCTGCAGCGCGGCAACGATGTACTCCGGGTACTGACCGCCGATGCGGGGCACCTTGTAGGTCTTCGGGAATGCGGTCTGGTAGCCCGGAATGCCGTGACAGCCGACGCACATCGAAATCTTGTCCTTGGCTGCGTCGGCATTGCCCTCGGCAGCGAAGGCGAGCGGGCTGGCGCAGACGGCTACGACAGCAAGAAGGGTCCTGGCGCTCATCGAGTCTCTCTTCTTATGGGTTGAAGTGGATTCCTGCAAAATCGCGGCGCAGTTTAGCCAAGTACTTGATGAGCGTCAAAATTAGTGCGCCGCAACAGTGCTTGTCGACCGCGCCGCGGACCGCTTCCGGTCAAACCGCCGCCGTATCGACGACGAGACGGCCGCGCACCTGCCCATCGATGAATCGTGGGGCCACGGTGATCACATCGGCCAGCGGCACCACCTGCGTGATGCGGTCCAGCAGGTCCATCGGCATGTCGCGCACGATGCGTGCCCAGGCCGCCTCGCGCGGCGCGCGGGCGACAGTGACGCTGTTGATGCCGTACAGCGTGACGCCGCGCAGGATGAAAGGCGCCACCGTGGCGGGGAAATCCATGCCCTGCGCGAGACCGCAGGCCGCCACCGCGCCGTTCTCGCGCGTCGCCGCGCAGGCATTGACCAGCGTGTGCGAACCAACGCTGTCGACCACACCCGCCCAGCGCTCCTTCGCCAGCGGGCGGCCGGGTGCCGACAGCGTGGCGCGGTCGATCACCGATTCGGCGCCCAGCGACTTCAGATAATCGGTCTCTTCCAGCCGGCCAGTGCTGGCCACCACGCGGTGACCGAGCCTGGCCAGCAGTGCCACGGCAACCGAACCGACGCCGCCGCTGGCGCCGGTCACCAGCACCTCGCCATCACCCGGCTGCAGGCCGTGACGTTCCAGCGCCATCACGCACAGCATGGCGGTGAAACCGGCGGTGCCAACCGCCATCGCATGCTTCGCATCCAGCCCGGCGGGCAGTCCCACCAGCCAGTCGCCCTTCACCTGCGCGCGCTGCGCCAGACCGCCCCAGTGACCTTCGCCGACGCCGAAGCCGGTCAGCACCACCGGGTCGCCGGCCTTCCACAGCGGGTGACTGCTCTGTTCCACCGTGCCGGCGAAATCGATGCCCGGCACCATGGGCCACTTGCGCACGATCGGACTGCGTCCGGTGATGGCCAGCGCATCCTTGTAGTTCAGGCTGGACCAGTTCACCGCCACGCGCACATCGCCTTCCGGCAGCGCTGCTTCATCAAGATCCTTGAGACTGGCGAGCGTCTTGCCGCCCTCGCCCTGCTCCAGCAATATGCCTTTGAACATTCCTTCTTTCCTCCGGTCGTTGGCGTGGGTACGTCATCGATGACGTATCCCGGTGCCGGGCAAGCATACTGCACCCTGGCCGTAAGGTTTTCCGCCCCCGGGCGGTCTGCTGCCGCACAGACATCGAGGACCCTCCTGCATGCACGCCACCCTGCCGCTGCTGTCCCGCACCGATTTCCCGCCACTGCGCCGGCGTCGAACCGAGGTGCTGCAGGTCAATCTGGGCTACACCTGCAACCAGAGTTGCCTGCACTGCCACGTGAATGCGGGCCCGACGCGCACCGAACAGATGAGCGCCGAGAACATCGGCGCCGTGCTCGACTTCATCCGCGCCAGCGACATCCGTCAGCTCGATCTGACCGGCGGCGCGCCGGAGATGAATCCGCACTTCCGTAGCCTGGTAACCGAGGCGCGCGCGCTGGGCGTCGCGGTGATGGACCGCTGCAACCTCACCATCCTGTCCGAACCGGGCCACGAGGGATTGGCGACCTTCCTGGCAGAACAGGGCGTGCAGGTTACCGCGTCGCTGCCCTGTTACCTGGAGGACAACGTCGACCGTCAGCGCGGCAACGGTGTGTTCGCGCGCAGCATTGCCGGGCTGAAGCAGCTGAATGCGCTCGGCTACGGCCGGGCGGACAGCGGTCTCGAACTGAATCTGGTGTTCAACCCGCAGGGCCCCGCACTGCCGCCACCGCAGGCCCAGCTGGAAGAGGCGTATCGCGAGCACCTCGGGCGCGCCTACGGCATCGTATTCACCCGCCTGCTGACGCTGGCCAACATGCCGATCCAGCGCTTCGGCTCGACGCTGGTGTCCAAGGGTCTGTTCAACGGCTACATGGAATTGCTGCGCGGTGCCCACCGCGACGACAACCTGCAGAACGTGATGTGCCGGAACCAGCTGAGCGTGGACTGGCAGGGCCACGTATACGACTGCGATTTCAACCAGATGCTGGGGCTGCCGCTGCGCATCGAGGGACGCCCGCGCACCCATCTGTCGCAACTGCTCGGGCGCGACCTCGACGGCAATCCGGTGGTGGTGGCCGATCACTGCTATGGCTGTACCGCCGGACAGGGTTCGTCCTGTGGCGGCGCACTGAACTGAAGGCGATGCGATGAACGATCCGCTGCTGTTCGGCGCCGCGTTCTGGGGCTTCCTCATCCTTTACGGCGCGGGCATGTACGCACTGTCACCGCGCGCGGTCGGTCACGCCGGCTTCTTCCGCGGCCATGATGAAGCAGGCCGCCCGGCCGCCACCTGGGCGCTCGGTGCGAGCATCTTCATCTCGTGGATATTCGCCAAGTCCATCACCAACGCGGCGAACCTCGGCGCCACCTACGGCATCGTCGGCGGCCTTGCCTACGCCACCTACTGGCTGTCCATCCCGCTCGCCGGCTGGGCCATCCTGCGGCTGCGTCGCAGGTATGCAGCGACCGGTCTGCTGTCCTTCCTGATCACCCGTCACGGCCGCCTCGCCGCGCTGGCTTTTTCACTCGCCATCCTCGTGCGACTGTTCAACGAGGTGTGGAGCAACACCTCCGTGGTCGGCGGCTACTACGGCGAGGCCGGTTCCGCCGGTTTCATCGGCGCCGCGCTGCTGTTCACCGCGGCCACGCTGTTCTACAGCCTGAAGGGTGGACTGCGCTCGTCCATCTACACCGACGTGCTGCAGACCGTGCTGTTCGTCGGCTTCTTCGCCGTGGTCATGCTGATGGTGCTGCCCACGCACGGACCGGCGACGCTGCTGTCGACTGGCGACTGGCGACTCGACGCTGGCGTCGACCTGCTGCTGGTGGCCGCACTGCAGGTGCTGTCCTATCCCTTCCATGACCCGGTGCTGACCGACCGCGGCTTCATCACCGACGAGCGCCGCATGCTGCGCGCCTTCGTCTGGGCCGGCCTGCTCGGCTTCGTCTGCATCCTGCTGTTCTCGCTGGTGGGTGTGCACGCACGGCTTGAAGGCATCGCCGGCGGCGACAACGTGCCGGCGGCACTCGCCCGCAGCATGGGGCCCGCCGCGCTGTTCGTGATGACCATCGTGATGGTCGCGGCCGCCGGTTCGACGCTGGATTCGACCTTCTCTTCGGTCGCCCGCCATGTCGCGCAGGAACTGCCTCAACTGGCCGGACGCCCGGAGCCGGTGCGCGCCATCGGCGTCGGCATGCTGGCGATGGCGGCGATCGCGCTGCTCGGCAACATTCCGATGATCGCCGGCACCGACATCCTGAAGGCGACGACGATCAGCGGCACCATGGTGATCGGCCTGGCGCCCATCTTCCTGCTGGCGGGTTTCACGCAGCCCGGCACGCGCGCCGCCGCCTGCTCCTTCCATCTCGCCTTCTGGACCGGCATGGTGCTCGGCGTGCTGCTCGCCGCCGGTCTGATACCCGACAGCTGGGCCATAGGCAGCGGCAAGTACGCCAAGCTGCTCGGCGTGAATCTGTACGGGCTGCTGCTGTGCACGGCCGGCTACCTGCTGCCTTCCCTGCTTACACGGCGGGCGACATGAACATGGACGACATCGCGCGCGGAACGCCCGGCCGCAACTGCCCGCTGCACTACCGTTACGGTGCGGGCGCGCTCGCCAATACGGCGCACGACCTCGCGGCCGACACGCTGTACGTGGTCGGTGGCCTGTACGGCAACCGCCCTGCGCTCGACGCGCTCGCCCGCCTGCTGGAAGCCGAGCGCGGCCCGGTGCGCGTGCTGTTCAATGGCGATTTCCACTGGTTCGACATCGATCCGGCCCACTTTGCCGACGTGCAGCGCCGCGTACTCGCCTTCGATGCAATCGCCGGCAATGTGGAAGCCGAACTGGCCGATGACGCGGATGACGCCGGCTGCGGCTGCGCCTACCCGGACGAAGTACCGGAGGCGGTGGTCACCCGCTCCAACCTGATCCACGCCCGGCTGTCACAGACCGTGCGTCACGACCCGATGTGGCGTGGCGAACTGGCAGCGCTCGACTACTGGCGCGCGGTGCGTGTCGGCGACGCGCGCGTCGGTGTGGTCCACGGCGACGCCGAGGCGCTCGCCGGCTGGCGCTTCGACGCGCGCGCGCTGCACGATCCGGCCCAGCGCGCGGCACATGAAGCAGCCTTTGCCGCCGCCCGCTGCGACGTGTTCGCCAGCAGCCACACCTGCCTGCCCGCGCTGGCACGCTTCGGCGAGCATGCGGTGATCAACAACGGCGCCGCCGGGATGCCCAATTTCCGCGACGCGCTGCATGGCGTCGTGTCGCGCATCGCCGTCACGCCGTCGCCGCACAGTCCTCTTTACGGCACCCGCGTCCGCGATATGCATGTCGATGCGCTGCCGCTGCATTACGACCACGCCCGCTGGCGGGACGAATTCGACAGCCAGTGGCCGGCCGGCTCGCCGGCCGCACTGAACTACCGCGAGCGCATCCTGCACGGACCGCAGTGGACGACACACGAGGCCGCACCGTGAACCCGCGCAAGATCGCACTGCTGCTCTTCGTGCTTGCGCTGGTCGGCGCCTTCTTCCTGTTCGACCTCGGCCGCTTCTTCGATCTGGCCTGGTTCAAAGCGCAACAGCAGATGCTGAACGAGCGCGTCGCCGCGGCCCCGTGGGCGGCGGCAGCGATCTACTTCGTGGTGTATGTCGCCGTCACCGCGCTGTCCCTGCCCGGCGCCGCGGTGATGACGCTGGCCGGCGGCGCGCTGTTCGGCTTCTGGGTGGCGCTTGCGCTGGTGTCCTTCGCCTCCAGCCTGGGCGCCCTGCTCGCCTTCCTGATCGCGCGCTTCCTATTGCGCGACTGGGTGCAGACCCGGGTCGGCAAGTCGCTCGACGCGATCAACCGCGGCATCGAACGCGACGGCGCGCTCTACCTGTTCACCCTGCGTCTGGTGCCAGCCTTCCCCTTCTTCGTCATCAACCTGGCGATGGCACTGACCCGGCTGCCGGCACGCACCTTCTACTGGGTGAGCCAGATCGGCATGCTGGCCGGTACCGCGGTCTACGTGAATGCGGGCACCCAGCTCGGACAGATCGATTCTCTCGCCGGCATCCTGTCACCCGGCCTGATTGGCGCCTTCGTGCTGCTGGGCCTGTTCCCGTTGATCGCGCGCAAGGCGATCGACCTCGTGCGCGCCCGCGCCGTCTACAAGCGATGGCCGCGGCCGGCGCGCTTCGACCACAACGTGGTGGTGATCGGCGGCGGCAGCGCCGGGCTGGTCACCGCCTATATCGCGGCCGCCGTGAAGGCCAGCGTGGCACTGGTCGAGAAGCACCGCATGGGCGGCGACTGCCTGAACACCGGCTGCGTGCCATCGAAGGCGCTCATCCGCTCGGCGCGCTTCATCGCGCAGGCGGCGAAGGCGCAATCGCTGGGCATGAAGTCGGCGCAGGTCGATTTCGATTTCGCCGACGTGATGGAACGGGTCGCCCGCGTCGTACGTACGATAGAACCGCACGACTCGATCGAGCGCTACCACGCGCTCGGCGTCGAGTGCGTGCAAGGCAATGCGCGCATCACCTCGCCATGGACAGTCGAGGTCTACGGCGAAGACGGCCGTGCGCGCACGCTGAGCGCACGCAACATCGTCATCGCTGCCGGCGCCCGCCCCTTCGTGCCGCCGATACCTGGCATAGACCGGATCGACGTGCTGACCTCGGACAGCGTATGGTCGCTGCGCACGCTGCCGCAACGCCTGCTGGTGCTGGGCGGCGGGCCGATCGGTTGCGAACTGGCACAGGCCTTCGCCCGCTTCGGCGCAGCCGTCACCCAGGTCGAAATGGCCGAGCGGCTGATGCTGCGCGAGGATCCCGAGGTGTCGGCGCTGGTCGAGCAGCAGTTCGCCGCCGACGGCGTGCAGGTGCTGACCCGGCACAAGGCGGCGCGCTTCGCGGTCGAGGGCGACGAGCGCGTGCTGTACGCCGAAGGCCCGGCCGGCGAAGTGCGAGTCGTGTTCGACGCGCTGCTGTGCGCGGTCGGCCGCACGCCCAACGTCAGCGGCTACGGACTGGAGGAACTGGGCATCGCGCTGCGCCCGAACCGCACGGTCGACACCAACGACTACCTGCAGACGCTGTATCCCAACATCTACGCCTGCGGCGACGTGACCGGTCCTTATCAGTTCACCCACATGGCGGCGCATCAGGCCTGGTATGCGGCGGTCAACGCGCTGTTCGGCCGCTTCCGCCGTTTCCGCGTCGATTACTCGGTCGTCCCCTGGGCCACCTTCACCGAACCCGAGGTGGCCCGCGTCGGCCTCAACGAAAGCGAAGCGACCGAAAAGGGCGTGGCGTTCGAGGTGACCGTCTATGGCCTCGACGACCTCGACCGCGCCATCGCCGACGAAGCCGCACACGGCTTCGTCAAGGTGCTGACGGTGCCCGGGCGCGACCGCATACTGGGTGTCACCATCGTCGGCGAACACGCTGGCGAACTGATCGCCGAATACGTGCTGGCGATGCGCCACGGACTGGGGCTCAACAAACTGCTGGGCACAATACACATCTACCCGACCATGAACGAGGCGAACAAGTACGCCGCCGGCGTGTGGAAGCGCGCGCACGCGCCGCAGAAGCTGCTCGAATGGGTCGGCCGCTATCACGCATGGATGCGCGGGTGAGCAGGCTGTCCATCATCGTGCCGGTGCTGGACGAGGCATCGGGCATCGTCGCGACGCTGCAGGCGCTGCAACCGCTGCGTGCCGCCGGCGCGCAGATCATCGTGGCCGACGGCGGCAGCCGCGACAACAGCTGCGCGCTGGCGCGGCCCTTCTGTGATGTGGTCGTCACGTCGTCACGAGGGCGCGCACTGCAGATGAATGCCGGCGCGGAGCGTGCCCGCGGCGAGGTGCTGCTCTTCCTGCACGCCGACAGCGCGCTGCCCGACGACGCGCTGTTGCTGATCGACAGCGCGCTCGACGACGGTGCGCAATGGGGCCGCTTCGACGTCGCGATCGAAGGCCGTTCGCCGCTGCTGCGCGTGGTCGCCTTCATGATGAATCTGCGCTCGCGCCTGAGCGGTATCGCCACCGGCGACCAGGCGATGTTCTGTACGCGCGCGCTGTTCGACCACCTGGGCGGCTTCGCGCCGATCGCGCTGATGGAAGACATCGATTTCTCGCGACGCGCACTGAGCCTCAGCGCGCCGGCCTGTCTGCGCGCGCGCGTGCGCACCTCGGGGCGCCGCTGGGAGAAGCACGGCGTGCTGCGCACCATCTGCTTGATGTGGCGACTGCGCCTGCGTTACTTCTTCGGCGCCGACCCGCAGGCGCTGGCACGCAGCTACCGGCCGCACCATGACTGAGACGACTGCGGTATTGGTGTTTGCCCGTGCGCCGGTACCAGGCGCTGCAAAAACGCGGCTGATGCCGGCACTCGGCGCCGACGGCGCGGCGCGTGCCAGCGCGGCACTCACACGGCGTGCGCTGCGCACTGCGGTCGAGGCGGGCCTTGGCGCGGTCGAACTGTGGTGCGCGCCCGACTGCGACCACCCCTTCTTCGCCGACTGCGCGCGCGATTTCGGAGTCACGCTGCACGCGCAGTCGGCGGGCGACGTCGGCCGGCGCATGGCGCAGGCCTTCGACGACGCATTGCGGCGGCATGCGCGCGTGGTGTTGATCGGCGCCGACGCCGTGTCGCTGCAGGCCACCGATCTGGCCGCAGCCGCCGCCGCGCTGAACGGGCACGACGCCGCCTTCGCGCCAGCCGAGGACGGCGGCTACCTGTTGGTCGCGCTGCGCCGCCCGCAGGCCGCATTGTTCGACGGTCCCACCTGGGGCAGCTCGTCCGTATGGGCACAGACTCGCGCACATCTCGACGCGCTGGGCCTCCGCACCTGCGTGCTGTCGACTGGCTATGACGTCGATCACCCGGCCGACTGGCAGCGCGCGCTGCGCGAAGGCCTGCTGGAGGACGGGGCATGCTGACCCGTCTGCGCCTGTTGCTGTGGGCCGCTGCGCTGGCGCTGGCCGGCGAGGTGTGTGCGGACACCGCGCTGCCGCGCTTTTCGGCACAGTCCGCCGGCGCCGCCATCGCCGGCTGGACACCGTGGACGCTGGGCGGCAAGGCTGCGCCCGCGGATTTCCGCCTGACCGGACTGGACGGGCAGACGGTACTGCGCGCCGAAGCCGTCAGTGCCGCATCGGCGCTGATCCACGCCGGCCGCTTCGACACCGCCGCAACACCCTGGCTGAACTGGCGCTGGCGGGCCGACCGCCTGCCGGACGGCAACCGCTTCGCCACGCGCGACGGCGACGACTACGTGCTGCGCGTCTATGTGCTGTTCGACTACGACATCGCCAAACTGCCCTTCGGCGCCCGCACGAAGCTGCGCATCGCCCGCGCACTGCACGGCGACCAGGTGCCCGCAGCGGTGCTCTGCTACGTGTGGGACAACCGCGTGCCACCGGGCACCCGCGCCTGGAGTGCCTACACCGACCGCGTGCGCATGATCGCGGTCGAAGGCGACGGCACGCCGACCGGCGTCTGGCGCAGCGCCCGCCGCAACCTGCGCGACGACTTCCGAGAGGCCTTCGGCGAGGACGCCCCGCCGGTGATCGGCGTCGTCGTCGCGGCCGACACCGACAACACGGCCGGCAGTTCGCTCGGCCATTTCGGCGACCTGTCGCTCGACGCCCGGCCGCTGCCGTGAAAAGACTGGTACTGCTCGGCGGCGGCCACGCCCACCTGTTCGTGCTCGAAGCCTTCGCCCGGCAACGGCCGGATGCCGGCATACGCCTGATCACGCCCGACACGCTGACGCCCTACTCCGGCATGCTGCCCGGCGTACTGGCCGGTCACTACAGGCCGCGCCAGGCCTGCATAGACCTGCGACCACTGGCCGACCGTGCCGGCTGCCAGCTGACGCTGGACAGCGCGATCAGCATCGACAGCGCGCGCCGCCAGATCAGGCTCGCAGGCGGCGAAATGATCGACTACGACCTGCTGTCCATTGATACCGGCTCGACACCCCGTCGCCCCGATGTGCCAGGTGCGGCCGAACATGCGCAAGCGGTGAAGCCGATCGCCGACCTGCTCGCGCGCTGCGCCGACGCGGTGCCGCGCGCCATCGCCGTGCTGGGTGCCGGTGCCGCAGGCGTCGAGGTGGCGATGGCGCTGCACCACCGCTGGCCGGCAGTGCGCTGCACGCTGGTCGAGCGCGGCACGGCACCGCTCGGCGGGCTGGGCGTGCGGCTGCAGCGCAGCGTCGGTGCCGAACTCGCGCGTCAGCAGATCGACGTGGTCACCGGTGCCGAAGTCGCGCGGATCGACGGCGACACCGTCCATCTGGCGGACGGCCGCACCATCGCCAGCGATTTCACCGTGCTCGCCACCGGCGCCGCCGCACCCGCCTGGCTGCGGGACAGCGGACTGGCGCTCGACGCGCGCGGCTTCATCGAGGTCGGCGCGACGCTGCAGTCGACGTCGCACGCCGAAGTGTTTGCCGCCGGCGACGTCGCCACGCTGAGCGCTTCACCGCGACCGAAGTCCGGTGTCTACGCAGTGCGCGCCGGCCCCCCACTGGCGGCCAACATCGCGCGCATGCTGGCCGGCCAGCCACCGCTCGACTGGCATGCACAGCGGCACGCGCTGATGCTGCTCGCCTGCGGCCGCCGCCACGCCATCGCGGCACGCGGCGGCTGGGTGCTCAAGGGCGACTGGGTGTGGCGCTGGAAGGACACGATAGACCGCGGCTTCGTGCGCCGTTTCGATCCGCAGGCCGACATCGAGGCCGTCGTGGGCTGAGCGCGCGCACAGGCGCCGCGCGTGTGCCGAAGCTGCGTCGCGGCCAAGGCCGCTCCCACAGGGCATGCGCCCGATTCAAGGCCCAAGCCCCGGCCGGGGTTCTGTGGGAGGGATCTGCTGACCCCGACAACAACCCGAATCGAAGTCTGCGTCGTGCCCCCGCCGCGCCGCGGCCAGGGCCGCTCCGGCACTCCACGCACGGCCACGGTCAACGGCCCGCCGGCAACGACACCCTATGGCCGCTACGCGGCCATGCGGCCGGCAGCCAGCCGGATGCGCCGGCTGCAGCGGGCGGCCAGCGCCTCGTCGTGCGTCACCAGCACCAGGGTCGTGCCCTGCTCGGCGTTCATTTCGAACATCAGGTCGATGATGGAGGCGCCGGTCGCCGCGTCGAGATTGCCGGTCGGTTCGTCGGCCAGCAGCAGCTGCGGCGCCGGCGCGAAGGCGCGCGCGAGCGCGACGCGCTGCTGTTCGCCGCCCGACAGCTGGCGCGGATAATGGGTCAGCCGGCTGCCGAGGCCGACACGTTCGAGCAACGCGACCGAGCGCTCGCGCACGCGCTCGGCATTGGCCAGTTCCAGCGGCAGCATGACGTTTTCGAGCGCGGTTAATGCCGGCAGCAGCTGGAAGGACTGGAACACGAAGCCCACCTTGTCACCGCGCAATTCGGCCCGTGCGTCCTCGTCGAGCGCGAAGATGTCCTGGCCGGCGATGCGAACCGAACCGCTACTCGGCAGGTCAAGACCGGCAAGCAGCCCGAGCAGCGTCGATTTGCCCGAACCGCTGGCGCCGACGATGGCCAGCGCCTCGCCGGCCCCGACCGCGAAGGCGATATCCTGAAGGATCTGCAGCGGTGCGTTGCCGCTGCTGACCTGTTTTCCCAGCCCGCTGACTTCGAGCAGCGGGCCTGATTGCGGAGTGTCTGTAGGCATGAAGAAGCTTTTCTGGTCCCTGTTTGTCCTGTTGTTCGCCGCCATGCCCGTCGCCGCGCAGACCGTGCTGGTGGTCGGCGACAGCCTGTCTGCCGGCTACGGCCTGCGTCAGCAGGAAGCCTGGCCGGTATTGCTCGGCGACAGGCTGAAGCAGTCCGGTTACGGTCATGCGGTGGTCAATGCCAGCACCAGCGGCGACACCACCGCCAACGGATTGTCGCGCATCGACGCCGCACTGGCGGCGCACAAGCCTGCCATCGTCATCATCGCACTGGGTGCCAATGACGGCTTGCGTGGTCTGTCGCTGAAAACGATGCGCGACAACCTGGAAAGCATGACGCGCAAGGCGCAGGCTGGCGGCGCCAAGGTGCTGATCGCCGGCATGCAGCTGCCGCCGAACTACGGCCCCGACTACACGCAAAAGTTCGCCGCTACCTTTTCCGAGGTCGCAAAGTCCACCGGCTCGGCGCTGCTGCCCTTCCTGCTTGACGGCTTCGCCACCGATCCGCAGCAGTTCCTGCCGGACGGCATCCATCCGGTTGCTGCGGCGCAGACGCGCATCGTGGACAATGTATGGACGCCGCTCCGTTCCCTGCTCGGCAAGCCGCTGGCGCGGCGCTGAGCACGCCGCCGCGCACATCACGAACAGACAGGACACCCGCTGCATGAACGCCCCTTCCGGCCAGCGCCGCCCGGCCGGCATCGCCCAGGTCGACCAGTTGTATGGCTTCGACGACATCATCGACACCCGTTCGCCGGCCGAATTCGCACTCGACCATGTACCGGGCGCCATCAACTGCCCGGCGCTCGACAATGAACAGCGGGCGGAGATCGGCACGCTGTACAAGCAGGTGTCGCCCTTCGTCGCGCGGCGTCGCGGCGCGGCGCTGGTGGCGATCAACATCGGCCGTCACCTGCTCGAACGCTTCCAGGACAAGGGACCGGACTGGCGGCCGCTGATCTACTGCTGGCGCGGCGGCAAGCGCAGCGGCGCCTTCGTCACCATCTTCCGTCAGGTCGGCTGGGACGCCCATCAGCTCGAAGGCGGCTACAAGGCCTACCGGCGCGAAGTGCTGGCGCGGCTGGCAGCCCTCCCGGCAGCTTTCGACTTCCGCGTCGTCAGCGGCCCGACCGGCAGCGCGAAAAGCCGCGTTCTTGAACGCCTTGCCGCGCGCGGCGAACAGGTGCTGGATCTGGAGGCGCTGGCGGCGCACAAGGGCTCGGTGCTCGGCCGCCAGCCCGGCGTGGACCAGCCACCGCAGAAACTGTTCGAGTCGCGCCTGCTGCACGCGCTGTCGGCACTCGACCCGGCGCGCCCGGTGTTCGCCGAGGCGGAAAGCCGCCGCATCGGACTGGTCACCGTGCCGGACGCACTGATCGAACGGCTGCGCGCCGCCCTCTGCATCCGCATCGAGGTGCCCGCCGCAGCGCGGACCGAATTCCTGCTGCGCGATTACGATTACATGACGCAGGATGCGGAAGCGCTGATCGAACGGCTGGAGCGCCTGATCGAGCTGCGCGGCCGCGAAACGGTGGCGGCCTGGTCCGCACTCGCGCGCGCCGGGCAGTGGGCCGAGCTGGTTGCGGGCCTGCTCGAACAGCACTACGACCCGCTGTACCGCCGCTCGCAATCGAACAACTTCAGCCGCCACACCGATGCCCCGACCGTCGCCGCCGAGCGGCTGGACGATGCAGGCATCGATAGTCTGGCCGGGCAGATCGCAGCCGCCTCGGCTCAGTTCAGCACCGGCAGCACGTCCGAACGCACCGCGCAGATGCGCTGAATCATCGCCGGCGCGGGACGCGCGATCTCGCCCTGTTCGAAAGCGATCACGCTGCCCCAGCCGCGCACCCAGTCCAGCAGCTCATGCGGCCGCAGCAGGAAATCCGGGTTCGACGGCTTGCCGAAGCGCGCATTGCCGTCCATGAAGGTTTCGTAGATCAGCAGGCCGCCCGGCTTGAGCAGCGCGGCGACACGATCCAGCCGCGGCCGGAACAGGTAGCGGGTCACCACCACCGCATCGAAGCAGGCTTCGCCCCACGGCCAGTCGCCGCCTTCGAGGTCGGCGCACAGCGTGCGGATGCGCGGCTGCCCGTCCAGCGCCGCCAGCGCCGCGGCGTCGCGGTCGGCCGCCAGCACGTTCAGGTCGCGCCCGGCGAGCCAGCGCGCGTGGCGACCGCCGCCGCAGGCCAGGTCGAGCACGTCGGCGCCGGGCGGGATCAGCTCGCCGAAGCGCACCACCCAGTCCGACGCGTCCTGCATTGAAAAATGAGGATGAGATGCCATCTGCGGGCCCTTATTCGGGTTTTCGTGTCGAGGGGCCGCATTATCATCCCGGGCATACCAAGGACAATAATGTTCCGCTCTCCGGACCTCCCGCCGCCCACCCGTGGCGCACGGACATTCTTTCTGTGGCGCGCACTGCCGCTCGCCCTGCTCGCCGCCGCGCTCGCCGCCACCGAGTCGCTGCCGGTCGGGCTCGCGGTGCTGGCCGCCAGCCTCGGCATCGGCGTGCTCGCGCTGCGCGAACAGGACCGGCTGTCACGGGAGGTCGAGCAGCACCGGCTCGACGCCGCCCGCCTGCGCGACTACACCGACCTTGCCACCGACTGGCACTGGGAAACCGACGCCGCGCTGCGGCTGCAGTATTCGCGCGCCGAAGGCCACCTGGCCAGCGCACTCGACCAGCGCGCCGTGCGCAACCGTCGCCTGTGGGAGATCAACGCCCTGTCGCCGGTGCACGGCGACTGGGAGGAATGTCATCGCCAGTTCCAGAGCGGCAAATCGTTGCAGCTTCATCTGGTGCTGCACCGGCCGGACGGCGTGGTGCGCCACATCGAACTGCGCGGGCGCCCGATCACCGACGGCAGCGGCCAGCTGTGCGGCTATCGCGGCACCGGTCGCGACGAGACCGCCTTCGTGCAGTCGACCCGGGCACTGCGCGAGGTCGAGACGCGACATCGCGAAATGGTGAATCACCTGCGCGAAGTCATCTTCCGCATCGACGCACGCGGCCGCTTCACCTACCTGAACCGCGCCTGGGAAACCTTGACCGGCCAGCCGGTGAACCAGGCCATCGGCCAGCGCATCCTGCGCTGGCTCAGCAAGGACGAGGCACGCTATCTGCTGGCGCGGCTCGAGCCCATGCTCGACGGCCGCCGCGATTCGATGCAGATCGAGGTGCGCACCGGCACCGGCAGCGCGTCGGCGCGCTGGCTGGAAATCGCCATCGGCGCCCGTTTCGACGGCCACGGGAAGCTCGAAAGCCTGTCCGGCAGCATCGAGGACATCACCCAGCGCAAACAGGCCGAAGCGACGCTGTACGACATGAATGCGGAGCTTGAGCGCCGCGTGAAGCGACGCACCGCCGAGCTGGAGGCGTCCAACCGCGAACTGGAGGCCTTCTCGTACTCGGTATCGCACGACCTGCGCAACCCGCTGCGCGCCATCGACGGCTTCTCGCAGATCATCCTGGAAGACTATGGCGACCAGCTGGACGCGCAGGCGCACAGCCACCTCGCGCGCATCCGCGCCGCCTCGCAGAAGCTGTCGACGCTGATCGACGACCTGCTCGAACTGGGCCGGCTCACGCGCACGCCGATCAGCCGCGCCGAGGTCGACCTGTCGGCGCTGGCACGCGCCATCATGCGCGACCTGCGGGCGGAATCGCCGGAACGCGAGGGCAAGCTGGCCATCGGCATGCATCTGATGGCGCGCGTCGACCCGATGCTGGCACGCGTGCTGCTGGAGCATCTGCTGCGCAACGCCTGGACCTTCACCGCCGGCCGCGAGACCGCGGAAATCGAGTTCGACGCCCGCCTGCGCAACCGCGAGGTGGTGTTCCACATCCGCGACAACGGCATCGGCTTCGACATGGCGCACGCGGCACAGCTGTTCAAGCCCTTCAACCGGCTGCACGACCAATCGGACCGCAGCGGCACCGGCATCGGTCTGGCCACCGTGCAGCGCATCGTCAATCGCCACGGCGGCCGCATCTGGGCCGAAGGCGCACCGGACAAGGGCGCCTGCTTCTACTTCACACTGCCCGACCCGACTCACTGACGGCAGCCGGCGCAAGGATGTAGGCTGCGCACCACACTCGCCGCGAAGTGTGGATTTCCACAAGCGGCATTTATGTTGCAATGCAATATACTGGGGTCCAACGTGCACGGGCGCACTGCTCACGGAAGCGCACAGGGCGGACACCCCACACTGCCTGAAAGCCTTCCCAGACACGGGAGTTCATGATGCAGTACGAGCACTATCTCAAATCCATGTTCGAGCCGCAGTCGGTGGCCATCATCGGCGCCAGCGAGCGGCCGGACTCGATCGGCGCAGTCATCGTCCGCAACATGCTGGACGCGCAGTTCAGCGGCGAGTTGCACGCCATCAATCCGAAACACAAAGCGGTCTTCGGCGTGCCCTGCGTGGCGCGCATCGACGACCTGCGCAAGCGGCCCGACCTCGTCATCATCTGCACGCCGGCGCGCACGGTGCCCGGCCTGATCGACGAATGCGGTCGCGCCGGCATCAAGGCGGCCATCGTGATCAGCGCCGGTTTCGCCGAAACCGGTCCGGCCGGCGCCGAACTGGTGCGTCGCACCCGTTCCGCCGCCAAGCGCAACGGCGTTCGCATCATCGGCCCCAACTGCCTGGGCCTGATGCGCCCGTCGCTGGGCCTGAACGCCACTTTTGCACGCTCGCCGGGCAAGGCGGGCAGCATCGGCCTCATTTCGCAGTCGGGTGCCGTGTGCACCGCACTGCTCGACTGGGCGCAGTCGAACGGCGTCGGCTTCTCGACCGTCGTGTCGCTGGGCGCCTCGATCGACCTCGATTTCGGTGAAATCCTCGACTACATGATTGCCGACCCGAAGACGGAAAGCATTTTCATGTACATCGAGGGCATACGCGACGCACGCCGCTTCATGAGCGCGGTGCGCGCGGCCGCCCGCGTCAAGCCGGTGCTGGCGATCAAGGTCGGCCGTCATCCGGCCGGCACCAAGGCGGTCGCTTCGCACACCGGCGCCATGGTGGGCGCCGACGACGTGTTCGACGCCGCGCTGCGCCGCGCCGGCGTCGTGCGGCTGTCGACGCTGGGCCAGATGTTTTCCGCCGCCAACGCGCTGTTCACCGGCTTCAAGCCGGCCGGCAAGCGGCTGGCCGTCGTTACCAACGGCGGTGGGCCGGGCGTGATGGCCGCCGACCGCGCAGCCGACCTCGGCATTCCGCTGGCGCAGCTGGCACCGGAAACGCTGGAAGCGCTCAACAGCGCGCTGCCGCCGACCTGGTCGCACGCCAACCCGATCGACCTGATCGGCGACGCCGACGATGCGCGCTACCGCGCCGCGCTGGAAGCGGTACTGGCCGACCCCGGTGTCGATGGCGTGCTCACGCTGCTGACGCCGCAGGCGATGACGCATCCGACCGCGGTGGCCGAGGCGGTGATCGATATCGCCAAGACCGCCAACAAGCCGCTGATGACCTGCTGGATGGGCTGCGATCAGGTGCGTGCCGCGCGCTCACTGTTCGAGGCCGCGCACATCCCGACCTTCCGCTCGCCCGAGCCGGCGGTCGAACTGTTCCACCACATCTCGTCCTACTACCGCAACCAGCAGCTGCTGCGCCACGCACCCGCCTCGCTGGCGCAGGATCTCGATCCGCCGTCGGTGGAATCGGCCCGGCTGGTGATCGAAACCGCGCTGTCCGAGCGGCGCACCGTGCTGACCGAGATGGAATCGAAGGCACTGCTGGCCGCCTTCCGGATACCGATCGCGCAGACCGTGGTCGCGCGCAGCGCAACCGAGGCCATGGTGTACGCCGAGGAGATGGGCCTGCCGGTGGCGATGAAGATCGATTCACCCGACATCACGCACAAGAGCGACGTCGGCGGCGTGCGGCTGCACGTCGACAACCTGCGTTCGGTACGCGACTGCTGGCAGGAACTGATGGCCGAAGTCGGCCGCCGCAAGCCGGACGCCCGCCTGCGCGGCGTGTCGATCGAGCCGATGGTGAACAAGCGCAATGCGCGCGAGCTGTTCGTCGGCGTGGTGCATGACGACGTGTTCGGGCCGGTCATCAGCTTCGGGCATGGCGGTACACGGGTCGAAGTGCTGCGCGACCGTGCGGTCACGCTGCCGCCGATCAACGTGGAACTGGCGCGCGACGCCATCCAGCGCACCCGCGTGTCGGCCATGCTGGGTGAGTTCCGCGGCATGCCCGCGATCGACATGGAAGCGCTGGAACGGGTGCTGATCCGCGTGTCGGAAATGGTGTGCGAGCTGCCGTGGATACGCGAGATGGACATCAATCCGCTGCTGGTCGACGAAAGCGGCTGCGTGGCGGTGGACGCCCGCATCATCCTCGCCGACGTGCAGCCGACGGCCACGCCCTATTCGCACATGGCCATCCACCCGTATCCGGCACGGCTTGAGCACGTGGTGAACCTGCCCAACGGCACGCGCGCCATCATCCGCCCGATCCGGCCGGAAGACGCTGATCGCGAAGCCAAGTTCGTGCGCGAGCTGTCGGCGGAAACGCGCTACCTGCGCTTCATGAGCACGATCAAGGAACTGCCGCCGCAATTGCTGGCGCGTCTCACGCAGATCGACTACGACCGCGAAATGGCCCTGGTCGCGGTCAGCGAGGGCGAAACCGAGGAACAGCTGGGGGTCTGTCGCTACGTGGTGAATCCCGACGGCGAAACCTGCGAATTCGCCATCGTGATCGCCGACGCATGGCAGCGTCAGGGCCTGGCCCGCATCATGATGAATCTGCTGATCGAAGCGGCGCGCGAGCGCGGCCTCAAGGTGATGGAAGGCGTCTTCCTCGCCAACAACGAACGCATGCTGCGGTTCGTGCAGAGCCTGGGCTTCCACATCAACCGCGATCCCGAGGACAGTTCGCTGGTGAATGGCGAACTGCTGCTGCGCCCGGCATGAGTGCGGCGCCCGCCCGGTGCACGTGGTGCGGGCAGGACCCGCTCTACGTCGAGTACCACGACAGCGAGTGGGGTGTGCCGGTGCGCGACGAACGCGAGCTGTTCGAGCGCCTGATACTGGAAGGTGCGCAGGCCGGGCTGGCCTGGATCACCATACTGCGCAAGCGCGACGGCTACCGCCGCGCCTTCGCCGGCTTCGACGCGCAGCGCATCGCCCGCTATGACGAAGACGACCGCGCGCGGCTGATGGCCGACGCCGGCATCGTGCGCAACCGGCTCAAGATCGACGCCACCATCGGCAATGCGCGCGCGCTGCTGGCGCTGCACGAGCGCGGCGGATCGCTGGGCGATCTGCTGTGGGACGCCGTGGGCGGACAACCGATGGTGAATCACTGGCGCCGCCTCGGTGACTGCCCGTCGAGCACGCCGCTGTCCGACCAGCTGTCGAAGGAACTGGCACGGCTGGGCTTCCGCTTCGTCGGCAGCACCATCGTCTATGCCTGGATGCAATCGGTGGGCGTCGTGAATGACCACCTGGTCGACTGCTTCCGCCACCGCGAACTGATCCGTCCGCTGGACTGAACCGCCGGCGGTGTTCAGCCGACCGCGCGCAGCGGCCGACTTTCCTCCGCCTGGACGGCGTCCAGCCCGCGCCAGCCGTCGATGAAGGCCGCAATCTGCGGCTCCGCCAGCGGTCGCGACATCAGGTAGCCCTGCGCATAGGTGCACTCCTTGCCGGCCAGCGCCGCCCACTCGGCCGCAGTTTCGACCCCTTCGGCCGTCGTGTCCAGACGCAAGGCGTCGGCCAGATTGATGATGGCGCGCACGATGGCGCCGCCCCCCTCCTCCTCGTTCAGGCTGGTGACGAAGGAGCGGTCTATCTTCAGCTTGGTCATCGGGAAGCTGCGCAGATAGGCGAGCGACGAATAACCGGTGCCAAAATCGTCGAGCGCGATGCCGATGCCCAGCGCGCGCAGCGTGCTCAGCGTGTCGCGCGCCGCCGCACTGTCGTGGATCAGCAGCGACTCGGTCACCTCGATTTCCAGCCGGTCCGGCGCCAGGCCGCTGTGTGCCAGCGCGTCGCGCACCACATCGACCACCGCGCCGCGCGCGAACTGGACGGCGGACACATTGACCGCCACATGCATGTCGTCTGGCCAGCGTGCGGCGGCCAGGCAGGCCCGCTCCAGCGCCCAGCGGCCGATCGGCACGATGAGGCCGGTTTCCTCGGCCAGCGGGATGAACTCCCCCGGCGACACCATGCCGCGCTGCGGATGGCGCCAGCGGATCAGCGCCTCGAAACCGGCGACGCGGCCGCTGCGCATGTGGATCTGCGGCTGGTAGTGCAGTTCGAATTCATCGCGCTCCAGCGCGCCGAGCAGATCGCTGTGCATGCTCAGCCGACGGCGCGCACGCTCGTCCATGTCCTGCTCGAAGAAGCGCCACGTATTGCGTCCGGCGGCCTTGGCCGCGTACAGCGCCATGTCGGCATTCTTCAGCAACGCATCCGGGTCACTGCCGTGCTGCGGCGCCAGCGCGATGCCTATGCTGCTGCCGATCTGCACGCTGACGCCGTCGATCAGGACCGGCGACGCGAAGGTGTCGAGCAGGCGCTGGGCAAGTTCGGCTGCACCCTCCGGCGTGCGGCAGCCCCAGCAGATCAGAGCGAACTCGTCGCCGCCCAGCCGCGACAGCACGTCGCCAGCACGGATGCGCTCCTGCAGACGCTGCGACACGAGCTGCAGCACGCGATCGCCGGCCGCGTGACCGAGCGAATCGTTCACGTTCTTGAAATCGTCCAGATCGAAGAAGTACAGCGCGCACGGCCGCGCCTCCTCCGACCCGGCCGGACGGATGGCCGCCAGCTGATTGCGGAAGTGGTGCCGGTTGGCCAGCCCGGTCAGCGAATCGAAATTGGCCAGCGTCGACATTTCCAGTGCTGCGCGACGGCTGTCCGTGATGTCCGAGCACACGCCGCGCCAGCCGGCGTGGTGACCGCCCTCGTCGAACAGCGGCTTGGCGGTAAGCGCCCACCAGCGTCGTTCGCCCTCCACCACCAGCGCCACCTGCACGTCGCGGAAGGGCACTGGCTGCATCAGGTGCGCGGCCAGCGTGCTCAACGCGTCGCGCTCGGCATCGTTCATGTCGCGGCCGCCCTGGGCGAACAGCTCGATGAAGGGCTGCGCGCGCAGTTCGTCCAGCGATCGACCGAAGGTTTCGGCCAGCCGCGCCGACACGTGCTGCAGGAAGCCGTTGCGGTCGGTGTCCCATAACCAGTCGCTCGAATGCGCCTCGAAATCGTGCAGCAGCAGGCCGACCAGCTGCTTCTGCCGCTCCGCCTCGGCTTCGGCCAGCAGGCGGGCGCCGAAGGTACGCGCGCTGGCAATGGCGCAGGCAAGCGCCAGCGCGGCATAGAAGTTCATCAGCACCACGAGATCGAGGTTGCGCACCGGGTGGTCGATGACGAAGGCGAGCGAACTGGAGGCGCACAGCAGCAGCACGTAGAGCACGGCTGCGCGGGGAATATTGGCCAGCACGAAGCTGCCGGCGCACATCATGCCGCCCGAAATCAGCGTGACCAGCAACGCGCTGTCGGCCTCGGCACGCGTGAAGAACAGCAGCGACGGCACCGACCACAGCAGGGCCAGCACGCCAGCGTGCAGCGCGGCGCGGCGTATGGCGCGCTCGGACGCCCGCACGGGCGGCGAAGCCTGGTCGCGGCGCCAGGCGCGCAGCGTCGAGCGCATCGCGACGGTCAGTGCGGCCAGCCACAGCAGCAGCACCCACGGCGGCTCGCTGTCCCAGAACACGACCACGATGAGCAGCGCATTGAACAGATTGGCGGTCAGCGTGAGCGGTGCAAACCGGAGCACCGAGCGCAGTTGCTGCGCACGGATGCGGGCGGCCAGATGCGCATCGGCATTGCGTGTGCCGATGACGTCATCCAGCCAGCGATTCAGCCGCGCGGCGAAGCCCGCGGTGCTCGACGAGGCGGTTCCGGTTGTGCGCATGATCTGCAGACTCTTCTTTCCGGGACATGGCCGGCTGCGGCCCATCCCTGCTTGAACATCGATCCGACGCGTTGCTTCGCTCATATCGGCGCGGCGTCGCGCGGACTTGAACGCGCGGCGGCACGAATCGCTGCCGCAGCGCAGCAGATCGACGGTCACTGCGACCGCGTCCGGCCGGGCCCAGCGCACGCCATGCCTTTGCTTGAAGTGCCGCATTCCTCGGCACGATGGCGCCGCCGGGCATAGAATGCGCGCCTGTGCTCGCCGGACCCGTCGGTCCGGCGACAGTCCGGTCCGAGCATGCCCACCCCGCGAACCCTCAACACCTCATCGCTGACGGCGCTGTACGACGCCGAGGCGCTGCGACGCATCGAGCGCCATTACGCGCCCGCCAGTTCGCCGCGCCTGATGGAGCGCGCCGGTGCCACCGGTGCGGCCAAGGTGATGCAGATTCTCGGCGGGCGCCACGGTCGCGTGCTGGTCATGTGCGGCCCCGGCAACAACGGCGGCGACGGCTTCGTGCTGGCGCGCCAGCTGCGACAAACCGGTTTCGACGTCGTCGTCGCCTATCAGGGCGACGAGCACCCGCAGGCCAGCGACGCGGTGTCGGCCTGGGCGTCGTGGCGCGCCACCGGCGGCGTCACCGTGCCGCGTCTGCCACGCGGCGACTTTTCCATCGTCGTCGATGCGCTGTACGGCATCGGCCTGACGCGCCCGATCGAGGGCGAACACGCGGCCTGGATAGACGCGGTCAACGACATGGACTGCCCGGTACTCGCCATCGACGTACCCAGCGGCCTCAATGCCGACACCGGCGCCGTGCTCGGCCGCGCGATCCGCGCCTCGCACACCGCCACGATGATTGCGCTCAAGCCCGGACTGCTGACGCTGGACGGCCCCGACCACTGCGGCGAGCTGTCGGTGCACGACCTCGGGCTCGACTGCGCCGCCGTCGTACAGCCCTCCGGCTGGCAGGTCGGCCGCGGCCTGTTCGACCACCTGCTGCGGCCACGTGCGCGCAACAGCCACAAGGGCACGCACGGCAATGCGGTACTGGTCGGCGGCGCACGCGGCATGGCCGGCGCCGCGCTGCTGGCCGGTCGCGCCGCACTGAAGGTGGGCGCCGGACGCGTCTATGTCGGCATGCTCGACCACGCCGCACTGCCGCTCGACCCGGAACAGCCGGAACTGATGATCCGCACGCCGGCCGAGGTGCTGGCGGGCGATCTGGCCACCTGCGTGGCGATCGGCCCCGGCCTCGGCCAGAGCCCGGCCGCGCTCGACCTGATGCGCGAGGCGGTGCTGTCGCCGGCCACGCTGGTGCTCGACGCCGACGCGCTGAACCTGCTGTCGCAGCACGCCGACCTGGAGAAGGCGCTGGTCGACCGCGGCGCCGCCACGCTGCTGACGCCGCACCCGATGGAAGCCGCCCGCCTGCTCGGCAGCACGACGGCCAAGGTGCAGCACGACCGCATCGCCGCGGCACGCGAGATGGCACGCCGCTTCCACGCCTCGGTCGTGCTGAAGGGCTGCGGCAGCGTGCTCGCGCTGCCGGACGGACGCTGGTTCATCAACACGACGGGCAATCCGGGCATGGCGTCGGCCGGCATGGGCGACGTGCTGACCGGCCTCATCGCCGGCCTGCTGGCCCAGGGCTGGCCGGCCGACCTCGCACTGATCGGCGGCGTGCACCTGCACGGGCTGGCCGGCGACCGTCTGGTCGCACTGGGCAAGGGACCGAACGGCCTGACCGCCGGCGAGGTGATCGAGTCGGCCCGCGCCGCCTTCAACGCACTGATCGCCGGTGCCGATCTGCAGGAAGTCGGCCATATCCACCTCTGAACGCAGGCATCCGCTGATCGGCGTGGCCTTCATGCTGGCCGCGCTGTTCTGTTTCGCCGTGCTGGATACCACCGGCAAGTATCTGTCGCAGCGCTACCCGGTCGGCGTGCTGGTGTGGGCGCGCTATCTGGTGCCCGCCATCGTGCTCGGCGCGGTGCTGTGGCCGCGCATGCGGCGCAACCTGCTGGCAACGCCGCGCTGGCGGCTGCAGATACTGCGGGCCGCACTGCTGGCCGGCGTGTCCTTCCTGATCATGGGCGGGCTGAAGACGATACCGATGGCCGAGGGCACCTCGCTGTTCTTCGTTACGCCGCTGATCGTGACGCTGCTCGCCGGGCCGGTGCTGGGCGAACGGGTGACGGCCGCCAACTGGCTGCTGGCGCTGTTCGGCTTCTCCGGCGTGCTGCTGATCGCGCGTCCGGACGGTCATCTGCCGCTGCTGCCGGTACTGATGCTGCTCGGCGGCTCGCTGCTGTATGCCTTGTACCAGCTGGCCACACGCAAGCTGGCGCCGACCGAGCGGCCGCTGACCACGCTCTACTACACCGCGCTGGTCGGTGCGACGCTGTCCACGCTGGCGCTGCCGGCGGCCGCGCACAGCGAACTGCCCGGGCCGGTCGACGCGCTGCTGGTGGTGTCGCTGGGCGTGTCCGGCATGGCCGGCCACTTCCTGCTGATACGCGCGATGGCCTTCGCGCCGGCCTCGGTGCTGAGCCCGCTCATTTACGTACAACTGGTGTGGGCGACGCTGATGGGCTGGCTGGTGTTTGGCGACCTGCCGGGCGCCAGCGCCGTCGGCGGCGCCGGCCTCATCGTCGTCTGCGGACTGGCCAGCGCCTGGCTGGCCCACCGGCGCTGACGCTCAACCGGCGGCCAGTTCGAGCGGCTGCGGCGTGTTGGCCGCGTCGGCCTGCAAGCCCTCGCCGAGGCTGCGTGCCCGGTTCGACAGCTCGCCCAGCTGCCGGCTCTGCAGCAGCGCCTCGATCTCACCCGCCGGCACCGGCCGCGAGAAGTAATAGCCCTGTATCAGGTCGCAACCGAGCGCGCGCAGCGCGATCACCTGTTCCGAGCGCTCGACGCCCTCGGCCACCACCTCCATGCGCAGCGAATGGGCGAGGCGGATGACGGCCTCGACCACATGGCGCGCTTCGGTGACGTGGTCCATGTCGATGACGAAGGTGCGGTCGATCTTGAGCTGACGCGCCGGCAGCCGGCACAGATAGGCGAGGCAGGAATAGCCGGTACCGAAGTCGTCGATCGACAGCGTGACACCCATGGCCTTCAGTTCTTCCAGCACACGACGCACGCTGGTCGAACTTTCCATCACCACCGACTCGGTAATCTCCAGCGCGAGCAGGCCGGGATCGATGTCGAACTCGTCGATGCAGGCGCGCACGCGCTCGACCAGATCGGGCTGCCTGAACTGCTGCGGCGACAGGTTCACCGCCACCGGTATGCGCCGACCGGCGTGCATCCAGCTGCGTATCTGGCCGCAGGCCTCACGCAGCGTCCAGAAGCCGATCGCGTTGATCAGCCCGAAGCGCTCGGCCACCGGGATGAACTCGACCGGCGGCACCATGCCGCGCTCCGGGTCCTGCCAGCGGATCAGCGCCTCGACGCCCCGCAGCTCGCCATCGACCGCACTCACCTTGGGCTGGTAGTGCAGCACGAACTCGTCATTGTCGAGCGCACGGCGGATCGCACGCTGCATGCCGAGGATGTCGGCACCGCCGCCGTCCATGTCCTCGCAGTACAGACGCCATGTGTTGCGGCCGGCGTGCTTGGCGGCGTACATCGCAGTGTCGGCGCAGACCAGCACGCGATTCTCGTCGCCGTCGTCGGGAAACAGCGCGACACCGACCGACGCCGACACCTGTATCTCATGGGTGCCGATCAGCATCGGCTGGCTGGCGGCATCGACCAGGCGCTGCGCCAGCCGGCCGGCACCTTCGGCATCGATCGCGCCTTCGGACAGCATGACGAACTCGTCACCGCCGATGCGGGCCACCAGGTCGCCCTCGCGCAGACCGTTGCGCAGCCGGCGCGCAACGCACTTGAGTACCTCGTCACCGACGTGGTGACCGAGCACGTCGTTGACCGGCTTGAAGCCATCGAGATCGACGAACAGCACCGCCAGTCGCGCCCCTCGCCCCCGCACACGCTCGGCCGCCTCGGCCAGCGCAGCATCGAAATTGACGCGGTTCGGCAGATCGGTCAGCGGGTCGTGCAGCGCCGCGTGCATCAGTTCGCTGTTGGCCGCCTTCAGACGCATCGCCAGCTGCCGCGTGCGATGTTCCATGCGGGCATCGAACAGCGCGGCGACGCTGCCTATCCAGGTGAAGCCGATGGCCGCGACGGCGATGGTCAGCCCCAGCCAGGTCGGATCGATCTCGTGCTTGGCCAGGCTGACCGCATTCGCCTCGAAGCGGACGGCCGCCATGCAGATGTAGTGCACTGCGCACAGCACGAGCCCGATCGCCATCGACGCCAGCACCTTGAACAGATAGAGCGCGCGACCATCGAGCGCACGCATCCTGAGCAGTGCGCGGGCGGTCGCCGCTGCCAGCGCCCAGGCGAGCAGCACGGCCAGCGCCAGCAGACCCGGACGGTATCCGACCGCCGGTTCGATGCGCATCGCCGACAATGCAAGGTGGAACACCATCACGACACCGGCGCCGAAGACCAGGGCCAGCGGAGCGCGCATCCGCTGCGCCGGCACAAGCCGGCTGGCGCACAGCAGCGCGAGCAGCGATACGCCGACCGATGTCAGCCAGGACTGCACGGTGATGATCAGGTCAAAGCCGGTCTGCATCGGCAGCGCATAGGCGAGCATGCCGACGAAGTTCACCGACCAGATGCCGGTACCGAGCACCAGCGCACCAGAGAAGAGCCAGATGCGCGCCGCGCGCCGGTCGGTGCTGTGGATGCGTTGCGACAGATCGAGTGCGGACCAGGCGGCCATCACCGCCACCAGCAGTGACAGCGCGACCAGAAGCGGGTGGTAGTGCCCCGTCATGGCAGCGACGCCCCGCATCGACGAGCCGATGCCGGGCCGCGCGCCAGCGGCGCGTCCACGTGGATGAACATTTCCTTCTCCCCAAAAGGACGATGCGAGCGGAGCCTGTTCGAATCGGCTCTCGTATTGATCCCCCTGCTACGGCAGCGAGCAGCGCAACTTTAAGCATGGCGGCGCACACGTGAAGCCGATTCGTGACGAACTTGGGAGGAAGGCCGGATTGCCTGTGCCAGCCTTGCGGCTCGCATGGGCCGGGGCAGGCCGATGCTAGAATGCGCCGCGACAAATACAGAAGACGAGCCATGCGGGAAAACGATCAGCTGTCCATCGAAATACAACGCAACGTGTCGCAGGCGCTGGCCGAGGACGTCGGCACCGGCGACCTGACCGCACGGCTGATCCCGGCCGGACGCGCCGCCACCGGCATGGTGACAGCGCGCGAGGAAGCAGTGCTGTGCGGCCGTGACTGGTTCGAAGCCTGCCTGCGTGCGCTCGACCCGAAAGCGACCGTCGCCTGGCATGTGGCCGAAGGCGAGTGGGTCGCGCCGGACCAGCGGCTGTGTGAAATCCTGTCGGAAACCCGCGCCCTGCTGACCGCCGAGCGCGCCGCACTGAACTTCGTCCAGCTGCTGTCGGCCACCGCCACCATCACGCGTCGCTTCGTCGACGCCATCGCCGGCACCTCGGCACGCATCGTCGACACCCGCAAGACCCTGCCCGGCCTGCGGCTGGCGCAGAAGTACGCGGTCACCGTCGGCGGCGGTCTGAATCACCGCATGGGCCTGTACGACGGCATCCTGATCAAGGAAAACCACATCATGGCCGCCGGTGGCATCCGTCCGGTACTGGCGCGTGCGCGCGGCATCGCACCGTCGAATGCCTTCATCCAGATCGAGGTCGAGACGCTGGCCCAGCTGGGCGAGGCGCTCGACGCCGGCGCCACCATGGTGCTGCTCGACAACATGTCCATCGAACAGATGCGCGAAGCGGTCGCCATCAACGCAGGTCGCGCCGAACTCGAAGCGTCCGGCGGCGTGAACCTCGACCGCGTGCGGGCGATCGCCGAAACCGGCGTGGACCGCATCTCCATCGGCGTCCTGACCAAGAACGTCCGCGCCATCGACCTTTCACTTCGCCACGTCGAACGCTGAGCGTCCGGCGCCAGCCCCTACTCGCGGAGATTCCGTCTGATGTGGTTCATCCTGTACTACGTTGTGGCGATCACGGTGCTCATCCTGCACTTCACCGGCTTCCTCGCCCGCAACAACCTCGAATGGCTGGTGTTCGTGCTGGCCGTCACCGTCTTCCCGGCCGTGCTCTATCTCTGAGCACGACACGTCCCGTCGAGCACACCCCACGCCATTGCCTCGACGGCGGTCGCATCCCGGTATGCGCGCCGCTTGCGCTGCGTCAAATCAGCAAGGGTCTCAAGCTGCGCCTGAACGTGTATAAGCTGCGGAACGAGAACTACTTCTTCGAACTTGCCGGCGGCCCGCGGCGTCCGGGTGACGGCCGCGCGGCCCTGCTGTCCGCCATGAATTCGCTCCGATGCTGCTGACGATAGATGACCTGCTGTCCGGCGACGAAGTCGCCGTCCTCCGCGATCTGCTCGATCGTTCCGAGTGGGCCAGTGGCGCCCTCACCGCCGGATCGCAGGCGACGGTCGTGAAGAACAACCAGCAGGTGCCGGAAAGCGCCCCGACGCTGCCCGAGCTGCGCCGGCGCGTGCTGGCGGCGCTGAACCGCGAACCGCTGTTCTTCAGCGCCGCACTGCCGGCGAAGATACTGCCGCCCTTCTTCAACCGCTATGCCGGCGGCAGCAACCGCTACGGACAGCACATCGACAACGCGATGCGCGCGATGCCGGACGGCAGCGGCTATGTGCGCGCCGACCTGTCGGCCACCCTCTTCCTCGCCGATCCGGATGAGTACGACGGCGGCGAACTGGTGATCGACGACACCTTCGGTCGGCACAGCGTCAAGCTGCCGGCCGGCAGCCTGGTGCTCTACCCGTCGTCGTCGGTGCACGAGGTGACGCCGGTGACGCGCGGCGCCCGCATCGCCTGCTTCATGTTCATCCAGAGCATGGTGCGCGACGCCGAGCAGCGCCGTCTGCTGTTCGACCTCGACATGGAACTGCTGACGCTGCGCCAGCAGCTGGGCGAAACGCCGTCCATGGTCAAGCTCACCGGCATCTATCACAACCTGCTGCGCCGCTGGGGTTCGGCCTGAACGCGCCGCTCAACCTGCCGCAGTCGATCGCCGGCTACCGCGAGCGGGCGCGCGAACTGCTGCATCCGGACATCTGGCACTACCTCGACGGCGGCCGCGACACCGTATGCGGTCGCGCCAACCGTGCGGCGCTCGACGCCATGCCGCTGCGACCGCGACCGCTGACCGACGTGCGCGGCGGCCATACGCGGATCGAACTGTTCGGCGAAACGTTAGGCCACCCGCTGCTGCTGGCGCCGATCGCCTACCAGCGCCTGCAGCATCCGGACGGTGAGTGTGCGAGCGCAATGGCGGCCGCGGCGCAGGACGGGCAGATGGTCGTCAGCACGCTGGCCAGCCAGCCGCTTGAACAGATCGCCCGTGCGGCCGAGAAACAGCTGTGGTTCCAGCTCTACTGGCAGGGCGACCGCGAGCGCACGGCACGCCTGCTCGATCGCGCGCTCGCCGCCGGCTATCGCTGCGTGGTGTTCACCGTCGATGCGCCGATCAAGCTGGCGGCCTCGCCGTTGCCGGCCGACGTGCGCGCGGTGAATATCGACGCTCCGGCCGGCCGCCAACTGCAGCCCGGGCAGAGCGAAGTATTCGACGGCTGGATGGGCGACGCGCCCGGCTGGGACGACCTCGCCTGGCTGCGCGCGCGCACGCCGGTGCCGCTGCTGATCAAGGGTGTGCTGCACGCGGCGGACGCCGCGCGCGCCGTCGATCTGGGTTGCGACGGGGTCGTCGTATCGAACCACGGTGGACGTGTGCTGGACTGCGCGCCACCTGCGCTGTCATGCCTGACGGAGGTGATCGCCGCGGTCGGCGACGACGTGCCGGTACTGTTCGACAGCGGCATCGACAGCGGCAGCGACGCGCTGCGCGCGCTGATGCTGGGCGCCCGCGCGGTGCTGGTCGGACGCCCTTATCTGTGGGGCCTTGCCGTCGGCGGCGCGCTCGGTGTCGCGCACGTGATCCGGCTGCTGCGCGACGAACTGGAAATGAGCATGGCGCTGTGCGGCTGCGCCACGCTGGCCGACATCAGCGCAGATAGGTGCGGCTGATCTCGCGGAATTCCTCGGAACCCGCCGCGCCCAGCCATTCGAAGGCGACCATTTCACGCGACACGATGACCACGCCGTGCTGGCGCAGACGCTCCAGCGCGAGGCCACGGTTGGACGGGTCGCGCGAGGCGACGCAGTCGGCGACGACGAACACCTGGCGGCCGCTGGACTGAAGATCCATCGAGGTCTGCAGCACGCAGATGTGCGATTCGATGCCGCACACGATGACCTGTGGCCGCGCCTCGTCCAGCAGAGGCTTCAGGCAACCGTCGGAAACGCATGAAAAGTGCATCTTGGGCACGATGGATTCGGCCGGGATCAGGTCGCGCAGGGTCTGCACCGTCGGCCCGAGGCCCTTCGGATACTGCTCGCTGACCAGTACCGGCACCGACAGCCGCTGCGCGATCTTTACCATCCACACGACGTTGTCGAGCAGGCGGTCAGCGTCGTCCATCGCCGGCAGCAGGCGCTCCTGCATGTCGATCAGCAGCAGCGAGGAACGTTGGCGGTCAATAAGCATTTGATGCACTCCATCGGCAAGGCAGCGGCGCAGCGTAGCAGGCCGGCCCGACGGTGAAAACCCGTTGCGTCAAAGAACCAGCATGGTGGTGATCGACAGCTCGTCGAGCTGCGCCAGCTCTTCGGTTTCCTGCCACGCACGGTACTCGAACACGCCGGCCGCCACGGCGAGCACCAGCGCGGCCAGCGCAACGCCGGTCACCCAGCGCGGGCGCTGCGACACGGGACGACGCGGCGCGCCGTCCCGCACGCGCGCCGCGAGTGCTGCAGGCACCGGCGGTGGCGGCAGCGAACGCAGTGCGCTGCGCAGCGCATCATCGGAAAATCGTTCAGTCATCGTCGGTCTCCCCGGCCAGCAGGGCCTTCAGGCGTGTGCGCGCCCGGAACAGCAGCTGATGCGCCGCATTGTCGGCAATGCCGAGCTCGCGCGCGATCGCCGCCACATCGTACTCCTGCCAGGCCCACATCATCAGTGCCGCACGCTGGCGCTCGGGCAGACCTGCCAGGGCTGCGCGCAGTGCGCCGCTGCGCGCAGCCGCCTGCCAGTGCTCCTCCGGCGTGGGCTGCGGATCGGCCAGCGATTCGAGCTCCGCTTCGTCGGCGCGCGGCCGGCTGCGCCTGAAGCGGTCCATGCACAGATTGCGCACGATGCTCAGGAACCAGGTGGACAGCTGCGCCCTTCCCTCGAAGCGCCCGGCGTGCTGCCACAGGCGGCAGAACGCCTCCTGCACGACGTCGTCGGATTCGGCGGCGTCGCCGGTCAGTTTCCAGGCCAGCGCATGGGCTGGCGGCAGCAGGCGTTTCACCAGTTCGTCACTGGCCACACGTTCACCCGCCTTCGCCTGCTGCAGCAACAGCGCGTCGCTGCGCCAGCCAGTCGGCAGCAGCACACCGAAGCCGGACAGCGCGCCCTCAGCGTTCAAGTTCACGTTTGAGCCGCCGGCGTTCTTCGGGCGTCATCCGTTCGAGCATTTCGCGGCGCTCGCGCAACAGCGCGCGCCGCTCGTCCGGCGACAGCGACTGTATGTAGGCGCGCCGTTCGGCGCGCAGGCGCTCGCGCTCGGTCGCGCTCATCGATCTCCAATCCTCGCGCAGCCGCTCGCTCATTTCCCGGCGCTGCTCCGGCGGCAGCGACGACAGACGCTCGCGCAGCCGGGCGCGGAACTCGCGCCGCTCCTCTGGCGTTGCCGCCTTCAGCTTCTGCCGCAATTCGTGCGCCTGCGCTTCCCGCCGGTCGGCGGGCAAGGCGCTCCAGGCACCCGGGTCCGGCACAGCCGGCACCTCGGCCTGCGCGACACCTGCCCAGAGCAGGCCACACAGCAGGGTCAGACGGAAAATCATCATCGCAAGCAGAAGGATGGACACGATAGTTTGACGCCGCGGCGCGGCATTCCTTACGCGCCTGAGCGCACATTACATCCGCTTACAGCGGCGGCGCGTAAGGGCCGGCCCAGGCAGCACGTCTCACGGTCACAGCAGACGCATCCCGCCGACGCTGAACCTGTGGAGAACACGATGAAACTCATTCCCGGCCTGCTCGCCATCACCCCCCTGCTCGTCGCCGGCAGCGCGCTCGCGCAGACGCCCTCCGAGCGCATGGAGCAACGCATCGACGCGCGTCAGGCACGGCAAGAACAGCGCATCGACCACGGCGTCGAAAGTGGCAAGCTCACCCAGCGCGAGGCAACGCGGCTCGAACACCAGCAGGCGCACATCGATCACGCCGAAAACCGGGCACTGGCCGACGGGTCGCTGAACAGGAAGGAGGCGCTGCACATGGAAAAGATGCAGGACCGCGCCAAGCGCAGCATCCGCCACCAGAAGCACGATCGCCAGCACGCGCGCTGAATGCGCTGCCACGCGCGGGACGCTCAGCCGGCGGCAACCTCGTCGCGCGGCTGTGCCAGCGCCTGACTGACCGCCCGTTCGAACATCGGCGCCGCATCGACGATACGCGCTTCGCCCCGCGCCAGCTGCAGCGCCAGCGCGTCGGGCGCAATCGAGGTGGCCCGTGGGGAACCGGGATTGGTGAACAGATAGATGCCGCGCTGCGGACTGACCCAGTTCAAGCGCATACGCGAAAAACTGCCGTCGGGCTGCTTGAACTCGACCCAGTCGCCACGCTTCAGCTCGGCCACACGGCCTTCGTCGGCAATATCGAGATGCGCCGGCAGATTGAGCGAAATGTCCTCGTACTCGAGGCCATCCTGCTCGACGTGCTCGGTCACCACCTCGGGCGCCGGCACCGCGTCGTTCGCCGAGCCCTCGCCCGGCACCCACTGCTTCACCGGGGGCGGAGCGCCGGGCGTCGCCCCTGGCTTGATCCACTGTGCGTGCAGATCGAACAGGCCGTTGAGCAGCAGCAACTTGTCGGCCGGGTGCGCTTCGGCCGTGTCGAAACCCTGATTCAGCCTGCGCAGCAGGCCGGGCAACGCCTGCACCAGCTTGCGCCGCTCTTCCGGATCGCTCTTCGGCTGCACGCTCCAGATCAGTTCGTCCGCGGTTACCAGTGCCTGCCGGTAATCGACCTCGGTATCGGCGCCGCGCTCGGCCAGCGTGCGCAGCAGGCGACGCCAGACGCCGTCCAACAGGTTCTGCACCACTGCAGGAAGCGGCGTGCGCAGACGGTCGTCGACGGCGTCGTCAGCGGCGCGACGCGCATCGTCGCGGCGCAGACGTTCCTGTTCGCGCTCTTCGGCCAGACGGGCGGCCGTTTCGGCACGCTGCGACTCCTCGGATTCGAGCGCCTCGATGAAGCTTTCGAGGTCGCTGTTGCAGGCCTCGAACAGGCTCATGTCGCGCTCGAAGTCGCGCAGGATGCGATCGACGATTTCCGCCAGCTTCACGTACAGCGGATCGTCGTGGCCGACATCGCGGCCCCAGCGCAGCATGGCCTGAGAAATGAGATCGAGCAGGCGGCGCGCCGGGTGCGCCTTGCTGGAAAAGAAGCTGCGATCCAGCATGGCCACCTTGACCAGCGGGATCTGCAGCCGGCCGACCAGCGCCTTGATCGGATCGGCGATGTTCGCATCGTCGAAGATGAGGTCGAACAGCATCGCGACGATGTCGACCGTGATCGCGTCGAACTGCCCCAGATGCCGGCCGAGATCGGAACTGCGGAAATCGCGCAGTACATTGACCGGAACGGGAAGACCGACACCCGGGCTCACCGGCAGATGATCGGCCTCGGCCTGCAGCGCGCTCAGCGCCTCGAACACGAAGGGCGAGGCCGGCGTGAAGCCGGCGGCGGGCCCGCTGCCGCCGGCAGCCGGCATCGGAATGCCCTGGGCAACCATCTGCCCCTGCACCAGCTGGGCCAGCATCGCATAGATGTCGCCCTCGCCATCGAAACCGCCAGCGCCGGACATCGACGGATCGCCGAAGCCCTGATGCATCGACGCCGTGCCGAAACCCTGCGTCATCGACGCGCTGCCGAAGCCCTGCACCGAAGACACGGTGCCGAAGTCCGGCCGCGGCATCGCCGCCTGCTCGCCACCCGGTGCCGCCCCGGCGCCGCGCGGCCGCGCCCCCGCCATCGGTGCGCGCCGGAACCCGCGGCGCAGTCCGGGCAGCACGTTCTGGCGCACCAGCCGGGTATTCAGTTCCTGATAGAGACGGGCCAGCTCGTTGGAAATCTGCTGTTCGAGCGATTGCAGCAGCACCAGTCGCATCTGCACGCCCGGATCGACCTCCTCGGACGCCGCGCGCAACGCATTGGCGATGGCCTCGGTACCGATCGGGTTGTCGGCGTCAGTCGGGTCCTGCTTGCCGAGCAGGCTGCCCAGACGCTGTTCGACCGCGTACAGATCCTCGTCGCAGTGTTCCTTCAGCTTGCGGGTGATTTCGCTGACCGCCAGATCCTGGGTCAGCACGTCCTCTTCGACCAGGCTCAGCTCGTCGAGCGATTTCGGCGTGGGGGCGGCGGAAGCCTTCAGCGGCTCGCCGCGCACGCGGGCGTCGAAATAGCGCGAGAGATTGTCGATGAAGGCCTGCTCGATACCGGCCCAGTTCTCGCGGGCCTTGCCGCAGGTGAACATGTAGAGGTTGCGCTGGTCGCGGTCGAGCTCGGCTTCTGCACGCGCGACCAGATCTTCTTCGATCTTGGTCAGCATGCCGTGCAGCGATTCGCGCAGACGACGCAGCGTGAAATCGCGGCAGTCGTTGATCACGCGTCCGCGTTCGGGCGGCAGATTGGGAGGCATCGGTGAAGCGGCGCTCATTGTTTACCTTTGCGGTCGCTCAACGCGACCTGAAAAGGCCGAAACCCGGGCAAGTTTCAGGTCGGAGCGCAACCTGTGGCGCAGTATAGCGGCGGCCCCGCTGTCATGGGGTGTCGTCACCCTGTAGACCGGAAACTTTGCGTCGCCGTCTTTCGACGGGTTTGCCCTGGTTCAGCTGTTATCAGATTTCACCGAAATTAACGGTCCGCCGGGCGCAGACTTGAGGCCCTTCCCCGGCGGTCGAGCCGATCACACCTGCAGCGTCGCGATGATGGAATCGATTTCCTCCTGCGATTCGGCCACCACGGCGTCGAGCGTTTCGTTGTCGATGTCGGCGGTGACCGTCTCGGCAATCGCCGCGTCGTGCTCTGCCGTCGCACTGCAGAACGGGTTCGGGAAGGCTGCCATGCTCTCGGCCAGGAAAAGCACATCGGCCAGCGAACGCGGCGGCACGACCGGACCCGTGATCGACGGATCGTCGACAGCATCGATGATCTGGGTCGGCACCTTCAGCGATTCCAGCACTGCCCGGCCGACACTGCGGCTGAAACTGAACATCAGGCCGCTCAATTCCTCCTCGCGCTGCAGCAGCGCCGGGAAGGCGGAGGCGCGGGCCAGCAGGTAGAACTGGCCGATCTCATGCACGACGCCGGCGAACATCGCCGCATCGGCGTTGAGTCGGGACAACCGGCGCGCGACCACGAAACTGAGCGCAGAGACATGAATGGTGTGCTGCCACAGATCGTGCGTCATCACTCGCAGCCGCTCATCGGCACGCGCATCGACCATCTGGCGGACGATGAGCGACATCGTGAGCATGCGGATCGGCTCGGTGCCGACCCGGTTGACCGCGGTGCGCACGTCGGTGATTTCGTTGCCGCTGCGGTTGTAGGCGACCGAGTTGGCCAGACGCAGCGCTTTCGCGCTCAGCACCGGCTCGGCGCCGACCAGGCGCGCCACTTCGTTGATGTTGATGTCCGGGTTCTCGAGCGCCTGGCGGATGCGCAGCGAAACGTCGATGCTGGTCGGGAACACGATGTCCCCCGACTCCAGTTCGGCCGAAAGTCGTTGCAGTGCTTCAAGCGATGCGTTCACCGGCTCACCCATGAGTTGTCCCCGTACATACACAGTTCGATGTACGGGTCTACGGCAGGCCGGCGGATGTCTTGAATCCGTGGGGCGACCGCCCCCCGCGCTCAGCCGGCGTGGCGCGCGATGTAATCCTTCATGGCCGCCACGTCGGCATCCATCACCTCGAAACGCTGCGGCAGCGATTCCAGATTCTCCATGCCGGCCGGACGCACTGGCTCGCGGCCCAGGGCCTCGACCACGGTTTCAGAGAACTTTGCCGGCAGCGCTGTTTCCAGCACGATCATCGGCACGCCGGCCTCGCGTCGCTCCAGCGCGACCTTGAGGCCATCGGCGGTGTGCGTGTCGATGGCGCGCCCCCAGCGTTCGCTCGCCAGCCGCATCGTGGCGACGCGGTGCGCGTGATTGCTGGCACCGGACTGGAATCCGTATTCGGACGCCACCTTGCCGAACAGCGACGACGCCGACAGATCGAACGGACGGCCGCGATCGACCTCGCCCCACATCGACCGCACCGCCTCCGCATCGCGGCCGGTCAGGTCGTAGATGAAGCGTTCGAAGTTGCTGGCCTTGGAAATGTCCATCGACGGGCTGGTCGTGTGCAGCGTTTCGGCGGTGGCGCGCGGACGATAGACGCCGGTGCGGAAGAACTCGTCGAGCACGTCGTTCTCGTTGGTCGCGACCACCAGGTGACGGATGGGCAGGCCCATCATGCGAGCGATGTGGCCGGCGCACACGTTGCCGAAGTTGCCGGACGGCACGGTGAAGCTCACCTCTTCGCCGTTGTGCTTCGTCGCCGCGAAATAGCCCTTGAAGTAGTAAACGACCTGGGCCGAAACGCGCGCCCAGTTGATCGAATTGACCGTGCCGATGCAGTACTTCGACTTGAACTCGAGGTCGTTCGACACCGCCTTGACCATGTCCTGACAGTCGTCGAACACGCCACGTACGGCGATGTTGAAGATGTTCTCGTCCTGCAGGCTGAACATCTGCGCCGTCTGGAAACGGCTCATCTTGCCGTGCGGGCTCAGCATGAACACGCGCACGCCGTGCTTGCCGCGCATCGCGTATTCGGCGCTGGAGCCGGTGTCACCCGACGTGGCACCGAAGATGTTCAGCTGCTGGCCGCTCCTCTCCAGCGCGTACTCGAACAGATTGCCGAGCAGCTGCATCGCCATGTCCTTGAACGCCAGCGTCGGGCCGTTAGACAGTTCGAGCAGGTGCAGGCCGGGCTCCAGCGTGTACAGCGGCGTGATGTCGCGCGCATCCGAGCCGGACACCGTGTTGCGATACACCTCCGGCGTATAGGTGCGGTCGATCAGCGCCTTCAGGTCGGCGGCCGGAATGTCGTCAGCGAAGCGCGACAGGATGGCGAAGGCGAGCTGGCGGTAATCCATGCCGCGCATCGCTTCGAGATCGGTCGTCGTGAACCGCGGGTACTGCACGGGCATGGCGAGGCCGCCATCTTCCATCAGGCCGCCCAGCAGGATTTCGGTGAAGCGCTTCTGCGGCGCCTGGCCGCGGGTGGATACGTAGTACATCGCGTCGTGCATCGGATTCGTGGTCGAAAAGCGGCGCGCGGAGTGGGCGCAAGGGGCATTAATCTAGCACAGCGTACCGCCAGCCCCCGGCCAGCGTTCACGGTAGTTATGGGCACATGTTCGCACCACAATGGGGCGTGCAGGTAGACTGCCGGGTTTTGTCCGGACCGTATCGATGACCGGCCTGACCGAACTGCTGCGGCGCCACCTGGTATCCGACGCACCGCCGCTGTCCCGCGCGGAACGCTGGCGCAGCACGCTCGCCGGCTTCTTCGGCCTGCTGCTGTTCGAGGGCGTGCTCTTCGTGCTGCCGCTCGGCGCGGAGGAAAAACGCATCCTGGCGCCGCTGGGCGCGACCTCCGTCATCCTTTTCGCGCTGCCGCACAGCCCGCTGGCCCAGCCGTGGTCAGTGATCGGCGGCCTGCTGCTGTCTGCACCACTGGGCTACGCCTGTGGTCACTGGCTGCCGGCCGGACCGTGGGTGATGGCGGTCGCGCTGGCGGCGTCGATCTGGCTCACCGCATGGGCGCGCTGCATCCACCCGCCCGCTGGCGCGATGGCGCTGACCATGGCCATGGCCGCCGCCCAGGGCGCGGCCATCGAGCCCGCCTTGATGGCGACGGCGGCGAACACGATCGCCATCATGGTGGCGGTGATGGTGGTGAACAACCTCGTGCCCGGTCGCCATTACCCGCAGGGCACGCCACCTGCCGCCCAGCAGCAGATGCATCAGGCGCCGCCCGTCATCGCCCACCGCGATCTGGAGGCAGCGCTGAGCGAGATCGACAGCTTCCTCGACATTCGCGAGGACGATCTGGTCGATCTCTACGAGCGCACGTTGCGGCATGCCTTCAAGCGCGTGCATCGCATGCGCTGCGGCGATCTGATCGATGGCGCCGTCACGGCGCCCGCCGTCGAATTCGCGACGCCGCTGGCGGACGCCTGGCTGCTGATGCGCAAGCTGCGGGTCGATACGCTACCGGTGGTCGACCGCAGCCGACGGGTGATCGGCCTGCTGTCGCTGGAGGACTTCCTGCGCGAGGTGTCACCCGAGGCGAACCGATCGATGGGTGAAGCCGTGCGCCATCTGCTGGCGCGCTCGCCGCACACGCATTCGGACAAGGCGGAAGTGGTCGGACAGATGATGCGCGAGGTGCGCGACGGCGTGCTGGTGCTGCGCCAGAACGACAGCGTGGCCGACGCGGCGGAGGCGCTCGCCTCCGGTCGTCAGCCGGCGGTACCGGTGATCAATGGCGCCGACCGCCTGGTCGGCATGCTGGATCGCACCGACATGGTGGCGGCGCTGTATCACCGGATCGAACTGGCCGACGCGATGAGCGCCGAGCCGGCGCCGGCCGGCTGAGCGCCGGCCCGCCCTGCCCGTTCAGCCGTTCAGTTCTTCCAGACGCAGGCGCGTCACCGCGCCCACCGTGCTGTCCAGCGCCTCGATGCGGACGATGGCCGCGTCGACCTGCTTCTCGCGGGTGACGTGGGTAAGCATGATGATGTTGGCCTGCTGCTCGCCCTCCGACGGCTCCTTCTGCAGCATCGCGTCGATGCTGATGCCCTGGTCGGCGAGGATGCGGGTGATGTCGGCCAGCACACCGGGTTTGTCCTGCACGCGCAGACGCAGGTAGTAGGCGCTTTCGACCTCGCTGATCGGCAGGATCGGGGTATCGGACAGCTGATCGGCGCGGAAGGCGAGGTGAGGCACGCGGTGTTCCGGGTCGGCGGTGTGCAGACGGGTCACGTCGACCAGATCGGCGATGACTGCGCTGGCCGTCGGTTCGGCGCCGGCGCCGCGGCCGTAGTACAGCGTCGCGCCCACCGCGTCGCCCTTCACCACGACGGCGTTCATCACGCCTTCGACGTTGGCGATCAGGCGCTTGGCCGGAATCAGCGTCGGATGCACGCGCAGTTCGAAGCCGTCGGCCTTGCGCTTGGTGATGCCCAGCAGCTTGATGCGGTAGCCCAGTTCTTCGGCGTAGCGGATGTCGTCGGCGGTCAGCTTCGTGATGCCCTCGATGTGAGCGCGCTCGAACTGCACCGGGATGCCGAAGGCCAGCGCCGACAGCAGCGTGATCTTGTGGGCGGCATCGACGCCTTCGATGTCGAAGGTCGGGTCGGCTTCGGCATAGCCCAGGCGTTGCGCGTCGGCCAGCGCGTCGGCAAAGGTGAGGCCCTTGTCGCGCATCTCCGACAGGATGTAATTGGTGGTGCCGTTGATGATGCCGGCGATCCAGTCGATGCGGTTGGCGGTCAGGCCTTCGCGTACCGCCTTGATGATGGGAATGCCGCCCGCCACGGCCGCCTCGAACGCCACCATGACGCCCTTGGCCTGTGCCGCGGCGAAGATTTCCTGGCCGTGCACGGCGAGCAGCGCCTTGTTGGCGGTCACCACGTGCTTGCCGTTGGCGATCGCCTCCAGCACCAGCTGCTTGGCCACGGTGTAGCCGCCGATCAGTTCGACCACGATGTCGATGCTGGGGTCACGCACCACCTCGAAGGCGTCGCCGGTCACGCGGGCGGCACCACCGGTCATCGACTTCGCGCGCTCGACGTCGCGATCGGCGACGGCGGTGATCTGGATCGGGCGACCGGCGCGACGGGTGATTTCTTCCTGGTTGCGCGTAAGCACCGTCCAGGTGCCGCCGCCGACGGTGCCGATGCCGAGCAGGCCTACGTTGATGGGTTTCATGCTGTCCCTCGTCTTGTAATGGGTGCCGCGGACCGGTCAGGCCAGGTCACGCGAAAAATGAAAACAGGCGATGTGCATGCCTTCGCGATGGTAGAAGCGGTGCGCATCGACGCGATGGGTGCCGGAATCCAGCCGCAGCCGCATCGCGCCGCGCGCCTTCGCCTCGTCCGCCAGCCAGTCGAGCAGCCGCTTGCCGACACCGCGCGAGCGCGCTGCCGGATCGGTCACCAGATCATCGACGTAGAAGAACACACCGCAGGACGTGTTGCGATAGCTGCGGAAGACCGTGACACCGACGACCTCACCGTCAGCGACGGCAACCGCGATCTCGCCACCGTCGGCCACGATGCCCTGCATCGTGCCGGCATAGTCGGCCGGCAGATCCGGGCGCAGCGCGCGATGCACGGTTTCGGCCCTGGCGAGCCAGCCCGGTTCCGTTACCGCGCGAGCAACAGCCACGCGCACCACGTCGAGCGCCGGCGACTCAGGTGCCATGACGTTTGCGGTAGCCGTCGAGGAAGCGTGCGATGCGGCCGATGGCGTCGCGCAGGTCGTCCTCGTGCGGCAGGAAGACGACGCGGAAGTGGTCAGGGCGCGGCCAGTTGAAGCCGGTGCCCTGCACCAGCAGCACGCGCTGCTCCTCCAGCAGTTCGAGGATGAAGCGCTGGTCGTCCTCGATCGGGTAGATCTTCGGATCGAGCTTCGGAAAGAGGTAGAGCGAAGCGCGCGGCTTGACGCAGCTCACGCCCGGTATGTCGGTCAGCAGTTCCCACGCCACGTCGCGCTGACGCGCCAGACGGCCGCCCGGCTTGATCAGGTCATTGATGCTCTGGTAGCCGCCAAGTGCGGTCTGGATTGCGAACTGGCCCGGCACGTTCGAACACAGGCGCATCGACGCCAGCATGTTCAGGCCGTCGATGTAATCGCGCGCGTGGCGCTTGTCGCCGGACACCACCATCCAGCCGGCACGATAGCCGCAGGCGCGGTAGTTCTTCGACAGGCCGTTGAAGGTGACGAACAGCAGATCGTCGGCCAGCGAGGCGATCGAGGTGTGGGTCGCGCCGTCGTACAGCGTCTTGTCGTAGATCTCGTCGGCGAACACGATGAGCTTGTGCTCGCGCGCGATCTGCACCAGGTCGCGCAGCAGATCATCGGAATACAGTGCGCCGGTCGGGTTGTTCGGGTTGATGATGACGATGGCGCGCGTGCTCGACGTGATCTTCGAGCGGATGTCGTTGAGGTCGGGCATCCAGTCGGCGCCCTCGTCGCAGATGTAATGGCGGGCAGTACCGCCGGCCAGCGTCACTGCGGCGGTCCACAGTGGATAGTCGGGCGCCGGTACCAGCACCTCGTCACCGGTGTTGAGCAGGCCCTGCATCGCCATCACGATCAGTTCGGACGCGCCGTTGCCGATGAAGATGTCGTCCACGCCGACGCCGGGAATCCTCTTCTCCTGGCAGTACTGCATGATGGCCTTGCGCGGCGCGAACAGGCCGCGCGAGTCGGTGTAGCCGGCGGCATCGGGCAGATTGCGGATCACGTCCTGCACGATCTCTTCCGGCGCATCGAAGCCAAACGGTGCGAGGTTCCCGATGTTGAGCTTGATGATGCGGTGGCCGTCCTCCTCCATCTGGCGGGCTCGGGCGAGGACGGGGCCGCGGATGTCGTAACAGACGTTGGCGAGTTTGGACGACTTGGTGACCGGCGGATGCACGATGGCGGACTCGGATGACTCTTTGGGCGTATGGCGGGACATGTGGATTACCTATGCGGCGGCGCGCGCGCACTTGCCGCTGCCCTGGCAACATTGCCGACAGGCGAAAAAGGTATGATTGTAAGCGACCGCCGAAAGCAGGGCAAAACCGTTCTGGCGGCCACGACGATACAGTTGCGAACCACCCCGGACATCACCCCACGCGACGTGAAGCTGCACCAGACTCCCCGCCCCACCATTCCGCTGGTCACCGGCTTCGGCGACGGCTATCTGCAGATCGGCGAACGCCGGGTCACGCGCACCATCCTGATCGCGCCGGAGCAGTTGCGCGAAGACTGGGGCGCCGACGACCTCGACCGTCTGAAGCCGGAAGACTTCACCGAACTCGCGGCACTGCCGGTGCAGATCCTGCTGCTCGGCACCGGCCCGACCCAGCGCTTCCCGCACCCTTCGCTGCTGCGGCCGATGATCGAGGCCGGCATCGGTGTCGAGGTGATGGACACCCTCGCCGCCGCCCGCACCTACAACATTCTCGTGGCCGAAGGGCGAGCGGTGGCCGCCGCGCTGCTGCTGCCCGACGCGACATCCTGACCCCATCTTTCTGCAAGCACTGGAGACCGAGACACGATGAGCGAAATCCGGGCTGACGACTTCACCCTGCCCTCCACCTCCGGCGCCGACTTCCTGCTGTCCGCTGCCGGCAAGCCGCTGGTGATCTACTTCTACCCGAAGGACAGCACGCCGGGCTGCACCACGGAAAGTGCGGACTTCCGCGACCGCTACGGCGATTTCAAGGCGCTCGGCGCCGACGTGGTCGGCATTTCGCGCGACAGCATCAAGTCGCACCAGAACTTCAAGGCCAAGCTCGAACTGCCTTTCGAACTGCTGTCCGACCCGGACGAGACGGCATGCACGCTGTTCGGCGTGATGAAGATGAAGAACATGTACGGAAAACAGGTGCGCGGTGTGGAACGCAGCACTTTCGTCATCGGTCCGGACAACCTTATCCTGCGCGAGTGGCGCGGTGTGAAGGTGCCGGGCCACGCGGAAGAGGTGCTCGCCTTCGTCCGCTCGCTCTGAAACGCCGCACCCACGACACCACCCGAGACTTCACGCCCACAGGATCACATGGCCACCCGACGCCCCGCAGCAGCCCCTGCCCGCCGTTCCCGCAAGTCGCCCCCGGCCACCAAGCTCTTCGTTCTCGACACCAATGTGCTGATGCACGATCCGACGTCGCTGTTCCGCTTCGAGGAACACGACATCTTCGTGCCCATCATGACGCTCGAGGAACTGGACAACAACAAGAAGGGCATGACCGAAGTGGCGCGCAACGCGCGTCAGGTGAGCCGCCTGCTCGATGAGATCGTCAGCGGTGCCGAAGACAAGATCGCCGAGGGCATCCCGCTGGCGGCTGCATCGAGCGACCTCGCCAGCGGTCATCTGCTGCTGCAGACCGAAGCGATCAACGGCGTGCTGCCGACCGCACTGCCGACCGCCAAGGCGGACAACCAGATCATCGCGGTGGTGATGCACCTGTCCGAGCGTCACCCGGGTCGTCAGGTCATCCTGGTGTCCAAGGACATCAATATGCGCATCAAGGCCCGCGCGCTCGGGCTGCATGCGCAGGATTACTTCAACGACAAGGTGCTCGAAGACACCGACATGCTCTACACCGGCACGCGCGAGCTGCCGGAGAAGTTCTGGGACGAGCACGGCGGCAACCTCGAGTCGTGGAAGGAAAACGGTCGCACGATGTACCGGGTCAAGGGCCCGCTGTGCCCGGATCTGCTGATCAACGAATTCGTCTACAAGGAAGCCGGCGCCAAGCAGGACAAGCCCTTCCATGCGCTGGTGCGGGAACGCGCCGGCAAGACGGCGGTGCTGGAAACGCTGGTCGACTACAGCCATCACAAGAATTCGGTCTGGGGCATCCTGGCACGCAACCGCGAACAGAATTTCGCGCTGAACCTGTTGATGAACCCCGAGGTGGACTTCATCACGCTGCTCGGCCAGGCCGGCACCGGCAAGACGCTGCTGACACTGGCGGCCGGACTCACCCAGGTTCTTGAAACCAAGCTTTACAGCGAAATCATCATGACCCGGGTTACCGTGCCGGTCGGCGAGGACATCGGCTTCCTGCCCGGTACTGAGGAAGAGAAGATGACGCCGTGGATGGGCGCGCTTGAAGACAATCTGGACGTGCTGAACAAGACGGACGATCCGAATGGCTCAGGCGAATGGGGCCGTGCCGCGACGATGGATCTGATCCGCAGCCGCATCAAGGTGAAGTCGCTGAACTTCATGCGCGGGCGCACCTTCCTGAACAAGTTCCTCATCATCGACGAAGCGCAGAACCTGACGCCGAAGCAGATGAAGACGCTGATCACGCGCGCGGGCCCCGGCACCAAGGTCGTATGCCTGGGCAATATCGCGCAGATCGACACCCCTTACCTGACTGAAGGCAGTTCCGGCCTGACCTATGTCGTCGACCGCTTCAAGGGCTGGCCGCACAGCGGTCACGTCACCCTGCAGCGCGGCGAACGTTCGCGTCTGGCCGACCACGCTGCCGAAGTGCTCTGACCCCCTACGGAGGACATCGCCATGACCTTCATCGACCCGATGCTGCTGGACCAGCAGCTGTGTTTCGCCCTGTACGCCGCCGCCCACGCGATCACGCGCTGTTACACGCCGGGTCTGAAGGCGCTCGGGCTGACCTATCCGCAGTATCTGGTGATGCTGGTGCTGTGGCAGGAAGACGCGCTGACGCTGAAAGCGCTGGCCGAGCGGCTGGACCTCGATTCGCCGACGCTGACACCGCTGCTCAAGCGGCTCGAAGCCAACGGCTATCTCACCCGTGCGCGCAACCGTACCGACGAGCGGGCGCTCGAAATACGGCTGACGGAGGCCGGGCACGCGCTGAGGGAGAGGGCGGAAGAAGTGCATGCCGAAGTCGCCCGTCAGTCCGGTCTGCCGCCGGACGCGATGGCGCGCATGCGGGCAGAACTGCAGCGTCTGAGCGCCCAGCTCAAGGGCGCCGAACAGGCGCGGACACAAGCGGGCTGATCCGCGTGGCGAGGGCGGCGGATCGGCCGGCAGTCAGTCGCCGAACAGCTTGCCGACGGCCTCGCCCACACCCTTCACCACTGAACTGCCGGCATTGCCGACGCCGCGCACCAGCCCACCAAGACTGACGCCGAGCGACTCGGCCATGGCGCTGGTGACGCGCGTCGCGAAGCCTTCGTTCAGCGAGAATTTCGGATCGTCGATGCGCCCTTCCAGCGTGAAATCGACGCTGATGCGGTCGTTCCTGTCCTTCATCAGCCCGACCACCGCCGCCCGCGGCATGCCCATGAAGGTGTTGCCGGACGCCAGTTCGAGGCCGGTCAGCGTGAGCGTGCCTGGTGCCTTCAGTCGTTTGTCGGCGACGACAGGACGGATATCCAGATCCATCGTGCCGCGCTTGACGCCGGTTTCCGCGGCCTGGATCAGATAGGGCTGGAAGGCGACCAGATCGACGCCGCGCAGCGAGAACTCGAGCTTCGCGTCGCGCGTAGCCAGCACGACTTCGCCATTCAGCGCCAGCCGACCGTCCTGTCGAGGCCCCTTGACGGCCCCGTCGATCGCCAACGTGGTCGCGCTGTCCATGGCCGGCAGGTCGATCGGGCCGATATCCGCGTTGAGCGCCGTCAGCGTCAGCCGGTGCGGCGTGCGTCGCACGCTGGCGTCAAAGAAGTCGAGTGCGCCGTCGCGCAGTTCGATGCGCGCGACGTGTACCGGCGGCATGGTGCCGCCCGCGTCGGCAGCCGGGCCCGTTTCGAGCAGCGCGGGCAGCACGCGCAAGCCACCTTGCCGGGTACGCAGCATGGACAGATAGGCGCCCTCGACGGTAATGCGCGCGATACGCACGCGTGCCGACAGCAGGTCGCGCAGTTGCGGCACCACCTCGACGCGCTGCGCGCGCAGTTCGTCGTCGGCCGGCCACGGCGCGTCGCCGTCGCGCTGCGCCCGGATGCGCACCGCATGCAGCACAACCGCATCCAGCCCGACCTCGACGCTGGCCACCTCACCACGCGGCCCGAGCGCCGCCTCGACCTGGCTGCGCAACAGATGCAGCGCGAGCTGGAAGGCGCCGACACCGAGCACCGCCAGAACGGCGATGACGATGGCGAGGCGACGCGGCCAGACCGTCACGCGCGCCTCAGTAGGAACCGGGCCGTGCAGCGTTGACGAACTTCGTGTGCTCGCCCTGGAAGCCGAGCACCACCGTACCGGTCGGGCCGTTACGGTGCTTGCCGATGATGATCTCCGCCAGTCCCTTGTCCTGGGTATCGGGGTTGTACACCTCATCCCGATAGATGAACATGATGATGTCGGCGTCCTGTTCGATGGCGCCGGATTCGCGCAGGTCACTCATCACCGGCCGCTTGTTCGGACGCTGTTCCAGCGCACGGTTCAGCTGCGACAGCGCGATGATGGGCACGTGCAGCTCCTTCGCCAGCGACTTGATCGCGCGCGAGATTTCCGAAATCTCGGCGGTCCGGTTCTCGCCGTCGCGGGTGCCGGACATCAGCTGCAGGTAGTCGATGACGATCAGGCCTAGCTTGCCGCACTGGCGATACAGCCGGCGCGCGCGTGCGCGCAGGTCGGTCGGGTTGATGCCTCCGGTCTCATCGATATGGATCGGCGCCTCGTGCAGCTTGCCCAGCGCCATGGTCAGCCGGCCCCAGTCGTCGTCGGTCAGGCGGCCGGTGCGCAGGCGCCCCTGGTCGATCTTCGCTACCGAAGACACGAAACGCATGGCGAGCTGGGTACCCGGCATTTCGAGCGAGAAGATGGCCACCGGCAGGCCGAGCTCGACCGCGACGTGTTCGCAGATGTTGAGCGCGAAGGTGGTCTTGCCCATGGCCGGACGGCCGGCGACGATGATCATGTCTCCGGGCTGCAGGCCGGCGGTCTTGTCGTCCAGATCGACGTAGCCGGTCGGCACCCCCGTCACTTCCGACGGATCGTCGCGGTCGTACAGTTCCTGGATGCGATTGACCACCTGCACCAGGATGGGCTGAATGGCGACGAACCCCGTACTGGCCGAAGCGCCCGCCTCGGCGATCTCGAATATCTTCGATTCCGCCTCGTCGAGCAGCGTCTTGGCATCGCGTCCGCGCGGCGTCAGCGCATTGGCGGCGATCTCATCGCCGACGCTGACCAGCTTGCGCAGGATGGCGCGCTCACGGACGATTTCCGCATAGCGGCGGATATTGGCGGCCGACGGCGTGTTGTTGGCGATCTCGCCCAGATAGGCCAGCCCGCCGGTCTGCTGCGCCTCGTCGCCCTTCTCGATCGATTCATAGACGGTCACGACATCGGCCGGCTTGCCCTGCTCGATCAGCTTGGCGATGTGGCGGAAGATGCGGCGGTGATCGTCGCGGTAGAAGTCGGATTCGTTGACCTGGTCGCCAACGCGGTCCCAGGTACTGTTGTCCAGCAGCAGACCGCCGATCAGCGACTGCTCGGCCTCGATCGAATGCGGCGGCAGCTTCAGCGCCGCCACCTGTCTGTCCTGCGCGGCCTGGGCGGCTTGGGCGTCCGGACCGGGCGCGTTGCGCACAGTGCTCATGATGTCTTTTTCATTCTGGAGAACTTGCCGGGGCAATCCCGCAATCTAGCCGTGCAGCGTCTGCACGACAACTGCACAAGCTGTGGAAAAGCTGTGGGCTTCGCTGTGGATGAAACGCCCGTCGGATGGGCGTCAACGAAAAAGGCCACCCGCAGGTGGCCTTTCCGACGCAGCCCGAAGGCCGGCGATCAATGCTCGCCGAGCACCGACACCGTCACGGTAGCGATCACGTCCGAGTGCAGCGCGATCTCGAACTGGGCATCGCCCACGGCCTTCAGCGGGCCGTCCGGCATGCGCACCATCGACTTGTCCACCGGGAAGGACTGGGCAGCCAGCGCTTCGGCGATGTCGGCAGTCGACACCGAACCGAACAGGCGGCCATCGACACCGGCCTTGCGGGTGATCTGCACCATGAAGCCTTCCAGCTTCTCGGCGACAGCCTTGGCAGCGGCCAGACGTTCGGCAGCGGCCTTTTCCAGTTCGGCACGGCGGGCTTCGAAAGCCGCCAGGTTTTCCGGGGTCACGCGCTTGGCGCGGCCGGTCGGGATCAGGAAGTTGCGGGCGTAACCGTCACGCACCTTCACCACATCACCCAGATCGCCGAGCTTGGCGACCTTGTCCATCAGGATTACTTGCATGGTCGTCTCCCTCGATTACTGGTGCAGGTCGGTGTAAGGCATCAGCGCCAGGAAGCGTGCGCGCTTGATGGCGGTCGACAGCTGACGCTGGTAGCCGGCGCGGGTGCCGGTCAGGCGTGCCGGCATGATCTTGCCGTTTTCGGAGATGAAGTCCTTCAGGATTTCAACGTCCTTGTAGTCGATCTCTTCGATCTTCTCTGCGCTGAAGCGGCAGAACTTGCGGCGCTTGAACATGCTGCGCGAGCCGCGATCGTCCTTCTTCTTGCCGTTCTTCGGTCTGAAAGCCATGGTGGTTTCCTTCCACTGTTGCAACGCCGGGCTCAGTTGCCCGAGGTCACGAATTCGATACGGGTTATATGCATGACGCCCTGCCTGCTTTTCGCACTGCGGGCTGCCATGAATCCTTCTGCGATCAACGACGTTCCAAGCGGGGCTTGAGCGAGCATCCTTGCCAGGTCACCCAACAGCACGAAATCGGTTTCGAACCGTACTTCGCGTGGCGCACCGTTTTCGATCTGCTGCGACAGATGCTCGAGGCATCCACGCAGGATCGGCACGCCGGCCGGGGTCTGTCTCAGTGCATCGCGTTCGATCAGCGTGGCGGACAAGGTAAAGCTGTTTGCCGCCGGGCCGACCGCGCCCTGCCCTTCGGTCAAGCCGCCGGCTGTTCCGCAGCCGGGGCAGCGGCTTCAGCAGCCGGTGCCAGCAGCGAACGCGACTTCTCTTCCTTCATCATCGGCGACGGCGTGACGACAGCCTTGCGCATCTTGATGGTGAGGTGGCGGAGAACGGCGTCGTTGAACTTGAAGGCGTGCTCGAGTTCGGCCAGCGTTTCGCCGTCGCACTCGATGTTCATCAGCACGTAGTGAGCCTTGTGCACCTTCTGGATCGGGTAGGCCAGCTGACGGCGACCCCAGTCTTCCAGACGGTGGATGCTGCCGTTGCGGCCAGTGACCAGCGTACGGTAGCGCTCGACCATGGCGGGCACTTGCTCGCTCTGGTCCGGATGGACGATGAAAACCACTTCGTAATGTCGCATGTAATCTCCTTGCGGTTCAGTGCCGGGCAAACACGAGCCTGTCCGGCGGTTACACCTCCCGGCATGCGAATCCGGTGAGGCAAGGTAAGCCCGCGAGTATAGCGCGCGGGCCGTGATTCTTACAAGCCGTGCTCAGCCTGCCCGAGCGATGCGCTGGCGCCGCGCCTCGAACAGGCACACGCCGCTGGCCACCGACACATTCAGGCTTTCGACCGTGCCGTGCATCGGAATCGACGCCAGCACGTCGACGGTTTCGCGGGTGAGCCGGCGCATGCCGTCGCCCTCGGCGCCGAGCACCCAGGCGACCGCGCCCGACTGATCGACCGCGTACATCGACTTGTCAGCCTCGCCCGCGGCGCCGATGGTCAGGATGTCGCGCTCCTTCATCTCGCGCAGGCTGCGCGCCAGATTGGTCACCGTCACATACGGCACGGTGTCGGCGGCACCACTGGCCACCTTGATCGCGGTGGCGTTCAGGCCGACCGCCCGGTCGCGCGGCGCCACCACCGCATGCGCACCGGCCGCGTCGGCAACACGCAGGCAGGCGCCGAGGTTGTGCGGATCCTGGATGCCGTCGAGCACCAGCAGCAGCGGCGGCTCGGACAGCGTGTCCAGCACGTCGTCGAGCGAGCGGTAAGGAATCTGCGCCAGCACGCGCGCCACGACGCCCTGGTGACGCGCGGCGCCTCCGGCCAGTCCGTCGATGCGTGCCGGCTCCATCTGCACCCACTTGACGCCGGCCGCCTCGGCGGCGCGGATCAGATCGCGCATGCGACCGTCCTGACGTGCGGTTGATACGAACAGCTCCTTCACTGCATCCGGGGCGTGGCGGATCTTCGCGGTGACCGCGTGAAAACCGAAGATGTAGCGGGTATCGCTCATTCGCGCACCCTCCGCTTCGGCACTGCCGACTTCGGTGTGCGGGCGCCGCTCTTCTTGGCGACGGACGGCTTCTTCGCCGGGGCTTTGCTCACTGCGCTCTTCTTTCCTGTCGTCTTCTTCGTTGCACTCTTCGCCGCCTTCTTTGCTGCCGGCTTCGGTGCTGCAGCCTTGCTTCCCTTGGGCTTGGGCGCCCGGGCGGGCGGTTCAGTGCGCGGCGCGGGCGCTGTCACGTCCGGTGCGACAGGCTTCGCCTTCCCCTTTGCGTGCGATACCGGCTTATCTTCCCGCGCAGACGCGTCGCGCTCGACGCGCCGGCGCGAAGCTGCGCCAGTCGGGCCCTGCTTGGGCGTCAGCTTCGCCTGCTGCGGCACACGACCGAAGTCCCGCTCGGCACCGCCGGCGAGTCGGAAATCGATGCGCGTGTTGTCGAGATCGACCCGCACGACCTGGATGCGCACGCGATCGGCCAGGCGATAGATGCGGCCGCTGCGCTCACCGACCAGACGATGCTTGCCTTCGTCGTAGTGGAAGTAATCGGCACCGAGGTCGGAAATATGCACCAGGCCTTCGATGAACACGTCGTCGAGCGCGACGAATAGGCCGAAGGGCACGACCGCCGACACGCTGCCCTCGAACTCCTCGCCGACGCGGTCCTGCATGAAATAGCACTTGAGCCAGTTGGTCACATCGCGGCTGGCTTCGTCGGCGCGCCGCTCGGTGGTCGAGCAGTGCAGACCGATATCGGACCAGTCGCCCGGCGCGTATTTCTTCTTCGCCAGCGCGGCCTTGATCGCACGATGCACGAGCAGATCGGGATAGCGGCGGATCGGCGAAGTGAAGTGGGTGTAGGCCTCGTAAGCCAGGCCGAAGTGGCCGACGTTGTCGGGGCTGTAGATGGCCTGGCGCAGCGAGCGCAGCATCACCGTCTGCAGCAGCTGGCGGTCCGGGCGGTCGCCGATGCGTTCGAGCAGCGCGGCGTAGTCCTTCGCGTGCGGCTTGTCTCCGCCACCCAACTGGAAGCCGAACTCACCGAGGAAGGCGCGCAGCTTCTGCAGGCGGTCTTCGCTCGGACCTTCATGCACGCGGTACAGCGTGTCCTGCCCGCTCTCTTCAAGGAAACGCGAGGCGCAGACGTTGGCCGCCAGCATGCATTCCTCGATCAGCCGGTGCGCGTCGTTGCGCGCGTACGGCACGATGCGTTCGATCTTGCCGGCATCGTTGAACAGCATCTGCGTCTCGACCGTTTCGAAGTCGATGGCACCGCGCTTCGCACGCGCCTTGCCGAAGACACGGAACACCGCGTCCAGCGCTTCGAGGCGCGGCAGCAGCGGCTTGAGCCGTTTGCGGACGTCGGCATCCTTGTCGTACAGGGCGGCCGCAACCTCGGTATAGGTGAGGCGTGCCTTGGAATTCATCACTGCGGCGTAGAAGCGGAAACGCTGGATCGCGCCGGCGGCCGACACATCCATGTCGCACACCATGCACAGGCGGTCCACCTGCGGATTGAGCGAGCACAGCCCGTTGGACAGCTTCTCCGGCAGCATCGGAATGACCCGGCGCGGGAAGTAGACCGAATTGCCGCGCTCGAAGGCCTCGGCATCGAGCGCCGTGCCCGGTTTCACGTAATGACTCACGTCGGCGATGGCCACGACCAGACGGAAGCCGCGGCCCTGCTTCTCGCAATACACGGCGTCGTCGAAGTCCTTCGCCGTTTCACCGTCGATGGTGACCAGTTCGAGGTCGCGCAGATCGACACGGCCGGCGCAGTCCTTCTCGCGCACCTCGTCCGGCAGACGCTTGGTCGCCGCCAGCACCTTGGCCGAGAACTCGTGCGGCATGTCGTGCTTGCGCAGCGCGATCTCGATCTCCATGCCGGAGTCGCCGTAGTTGCCCAGCACCTCGACCACGCGACCGATGGGTGGCGTATAGCGCGTCGGCTGTTCGATCAGCTCGACCTCGACCACCGCGCCGGCCGTGGCCTTCAGCGCGCGCTTGCCCTTCTCGGGGGCGGCCAGCACGATCTGCTGACGGATGCGGCGGTTCTCGGCGATGCAGAACTGCACGCCGTGCTCCTCGACAACGCGGGCGATCAGGCGCGAATTCGCACGCTCGGTCACCTCGACCACCTTGCCCTCGGGCCGGCCGCGGCGGTCGGTGCCGCTGATGCGTACCAGCACGCGGTCACCGTGCAGCACGCTGCGCATTTCCTGCGCGCTCAGGAAGATGTCCTTGCGCTCCGCCTTGGCCCCGGGCGGCGTCTTGTCGTCGCCGACGATGACGAAGCCGAAACCATCGGGATGCCCCTCGACGCGACCGGCGATCAGATCCGCCTTGTCGGGGATGATGTAGGCGTCGCGACGATTGCGCATCAGCTGCGCCTCGCGCTCCATCGCGCCGAGGCGACGCACGAAGTAATCGCGCTCGTGCGGCTGTATGTCGAGTGCCTGGACCAGTTCGTCGGCACTCATCGGAACCGCTGCCTGCTCAAGCACTTGAACGATGTACTCGCGGCTCGGCAACGGGTTTTCGTAGCGAGCGGTTTCACGCTCGAAGAAGGGATCCGCGCGGCGGATCTTGCTCAGTTTCACTTTTTTCTCTTTTTCTCTTGACAACGTAGATGCCTAGTATAAAATGCGCAGCCTCTTGCCCAGGTGGCGAAATTGGTAGACGCGCTAGTTTCAGGTACTAGTGCCGCAAGGTGTGGAGGTTCGAGTCCTCTCCTGGGCACCAAACAAGCCAGCAGAAAAGCCGACAGAAATGTCGGCTTTTTTGTTTTCTGCTGCCGCCAAAAACAAAAAACCCGCACACCCCTTCCGGGGCATGCGGTTCGTCGTACCCGTCACCCTCACTCGAAGGGATGACGCAGCACGATGGTCTCTTCACGATCGGGGCCGGTCGAAATCATGTCGACCGGCACGTCGCACAAGGCCTCGATGCGCGCGATGTAGGCGCGTGCATTGGCCGGCAGATCCTCCACCCGCTTCGCCCCCACCGTCGTGCCATCCCAGCCGGGCAACGTTTCGTAGATGGGCTCGCAGGCACCGACGCGCTCCGACCCCAGAGGCAGCAGGTCGGACACCTCACCGTTGACGCGATAGCCGGTACAGACCTGCAGTTCCTCGATGCCGTCGAGCACGTCGAGCTTGGTCAGACACAGGCCAGTCACGCCATTGATCTGGATCGAACGGCGCAGCGCAGCTGCATCGAACCAGCCGCAGCGGCGCACGCGGCCGGTCACCGTGCCACGCTCGTGACCGATGGTCGACAGGTGATGGCCCACGGTGCCCTCTTCCTCGATCGGCAGTTCGCTCGGGAACGGACCGGAACCGACGCGGGTGGTGTAGGCCTTGGTGATGCCCAGCACGTAATGCAGCATGCCCGGGCCGACGCCAGCGCCGGCGCTGGCCGCACCGGCCACGCAGTTGCTCGATGTGACGTAGGGATAGGTGCCATGATCGACATCCAGCAGCGTTCCCTGCGCGCCCTCGAACAGCAGATTGTCGCCGCGCTTGTGCGCCGCGTGCAGCAGCGCCGACACGTCGGCCACCATGGGCAGGAGCCTCGGCGCGAGCGCCAGGACGTCATCGAGCGTCTGCTGATAATCAACCGGCTTGGCGCCAAGCTGCTTTTCCAGCAGGAAGTTGTGGAATTCCATCACCTCGCGCAGCTTCTCGGCGAAGCGCTCGGGATTGAACAGATCGAGCACGCGCAACGCGCGGCGCGCGACCTTGTCTTCGTAGGCCGGGCCGATGCCCTTGCCGGTGGTGCCGATCTTGGCGCCGCCACGTGCGTCTTCACGCGCGATATCGACCGCACTGTGGAAGGGCAGGATGAGCGGGCAGGCCTCGCTCACCTTGAGGCGCGAACGCACCTCGATGCCACCCGCTTCCAGCTTGTCGATTTCGGACAGCAGATGGGACGCCGACAGCACGACGCCATTGCCGATGTAGCAGGCGACACCGTCGCGCATGATGCCGGACGGGATCAAGTTCAGCGCGTACTTCTGTCCCTTGATCACCAGCGTGTGGCCCGCGTTGTGGCCGCCCTGGAAACGCACGACGCCCTGCGCGTGATCGGTCAGCCAATCGACGACCTTGCCTTTGCCCTCGTCGCCCCACTGGCTGCCGATGACCACTACGTTCTTTGCCATGCTCAAACCTTTCTTTCGAGCGGCTTCACCTGCCACTCACCTTCAACAAATACCAGCTGGCGAGTGCACGCCAGTTCCTGCACATCGTCGTCGTGACCGGGCAGAGCCGCGATCACCGTTTCACCTTGCGCCCGCAGCGCACTCACGCGGGCTCTCAGCGCAGCGTCGGCAACCGCCGGCGCAAGAATGGCTGACTTCGCCTCGGCCGTCGGCGCACGCTGCGCCAACTGACGCAGATCGAGGCTGAACCCGCTTGCCGGCCGCGACCGACCAAAGGCCTTGCCCACTTCATCGTAGCGCCCGCCCAGCGCGATTGCCTGCGCCTGACCGGCGCAATAGACCGCGAAGCTCACTCCGCTGTGATAGTGGTAGCCGCGCAGATCGGCCAGATCCACACCTGCCACGGCCGGATCGATCGCCGCGGCGAGTTGCGCCAATGCGTCCAGCGCCTGGCCGATGTCCGGCCAGTCCGGCAGTTCCGCACGCGCCCTCGCCAGTACATCGATCTTGCCGTACAGCCCCGGCAGCGCCATGAAGGCGTCGCGCACCTGGGCCGGTTCATCGACGAGCAACTGGCGCAGCGCCGGCAAGTCCTTGCACTGCAGCGCGGCAAACAGCTCCTGCTCGCCGTCCTCGCTGCGCAGCGCCGCGGATTGCAGGCGCGAAGCCAGTGCTCGGAACACGCCAACGTGGCCGAGATCGACGCGCGCCGGTTGCACACTCGCCACCTCGAGCGCACGCAGCAGCAGGCCGATCAGCTCGATATCGGCTTCGATACCTGCGTGGCCATACAACTCGGCGCCAAGCTGTATCGGCTCACGCGTTGCGTTGAAGCCGGACGGCAATGCGTGCACGACCGGGCCGCAGTAACACAGACGCACGACACCGTTTCGATTGAGCAGGTGCGAGTCGATGCGCGCCACCTGTGGGGTGATGTCCGCACGCAATCCCATGGTGCGACCCGACAGCTGATCGACCAGCTTGAAGGTGCGCAGATCCATGTCGCGGCCACTGCCGGTCAGCAGTGACTCGATGTACTCGACCAGCGGGGGGGAAACCAGCTCGTATCCGTGCAGCGCGAATTCGTCGAGCAATCCGCGGCGCAGACGCTCGACCTGCCGTGCTTCACCGGGGAGCAGGTCTTCTATGGATTCAGGAAGCAGCCAGCGACGCATCACTTGAACAGCGCGATCAGCGCAATACCGATAATCATTGAAGTCAGGCCGACGAAGCGCAACTGGCCGTCTGCCAGTTCGGTCGCCCGTCGGAAGGTGTCGCGCCACAGACGGGGCGCGACAAAGGGGAGCACACCCTCGATGACGAGCATGAGCCCCACAGCGATCAACAGGATTGATTCCATCAGCAAAAAAGGCACAGCCCGCAATGCGGGCTGTCGCCTTCGGTCCGGTTCCCTTGTGGAACAACCCGTGGACTATACAGCACGCCCAACGGCTTCACCCGCTGTGTTTACTTCCCGGGTGCCTTCGAACCATTCTTCAGATAGCGGAAGAAATCCGAATTCGGCTCGATCACAAGCACGTCGCTCTTGCTGCGGAAACTCTTCTGGTAAGCGTCCATGCTGCGGTAGAAAGCGTAGAACTCGGGATTTGAGCCAAACGCGCTGCCGTAGATCGCGGCCGCCTGGGCGTCGCCCTCACCCTTGATCTTCTGCGCTTCGCGGTAGGCTTCGGCGACGATGATTTCGCGCTGACGATCGGCATCAGCGCGGATCTTCTCGGCCTCGGCCGAACCCCGCGAACGCAGTTCGTTGGCCACGCGCTTGCGCTCTGCCTCCATCCGGCGGTAGACCGATTCCGACACTTCGCTCGGCAGGTCGACGCGCTTGAGACGCACATCGACGATCTCGACGCCGATCTTGACCGCATCGACGTTGGCCTTGCTGCGCATGTCTTCCATGATCTTGTCACGCTCGCCGGATACGACCTCGTGCACGGTGCGGCGACCGAATTCCTCCCGCAGGCCGGCATTCACGGTCTGCAGCAGGCGCGTTTCCGCCAGGCGTTCGTTGCCGCCCACCGAAATGTAGTACTGCTTCACATCGGTGATACGCCACTTCACGAACAGGTCCACCAGCACGTTCTTCTTTTCCGACGTGATGAAGCGCTCGGGGTCGGCACTGTCCAGCGTCAGGATGCGACGGTCGAACACGCGTACGTTCTGCACCAGTGGCCACTTGAAATGCAGGCCGGGCTGTTCGATCACGTTACGGACTTCACCAAGCTGGAAAACGATCGCGTACTGACGCTGATCCACCGTGAACAGCGAGGTCGACGCGAGCACGATGGCGAGGATGATGCTGCCCAGCAGCAGCGGAAGCTTTTCCTTCATCAACGCTCTCCCCGCTCACGCGAACGCAGCGCTTCACGGTTGCGCGCATCATTTGCCGTCTGGTCGCTCATCAGCGGCGGCAGCGTCATCGGCTCTGCCGGACGGGCAACGCCATCGGTCGCCACACCCGACTGCTGCATCAGCTTGTCCAGCGGCAGGTACAGCAGGTTGCCGCTGCCCTTGGCGTCGATCATCAGCTTGCTCGTATTGGTCATGATCTGCTGCATGGTGTCGATGTACATGCGCTGGCGCGTCACTTCGGGTGCCTTCACGTACTCAGACAGCACCTGCTTGAAACGACTGGCGTCACCTTCCGCCGTCGCGATGATGCGCTGCTTGTAACCGTTGGCTTCTTCCATCAGACGCGAAGCGGTACCGCGCGCCTTCGGAATGACGTCGTTCGCGTAGGCCTGACCCTCGTTCTTCTGCCGTTCGAGATCCTGCCCGGCCTTCACCGCGTCGTCGAACGCGGCTTGAACCTGCTCGGGCGGCTGGGCGTTCTGCAGCGTCAACTTGCTGATCTGGATGCCCGTCTGATAGCGATCGAGGATCTGCTGCATGATGCGCTGCGCATCGACGGCGATCTGTTCGCGTCCCTCGTACAGCACGAAGTCCATCTTGCTCTTGCCGACGATCTCGCGCATCGCAGTCTCGGCCGCGTGCACCACCGTGTCTTCCGGCAGGCGGTTCTGGAACAGGTAGGCAACCGGATCCTTCAGGATGTACTGCACCGCGAACTGGATGTTGATGATGTTCTCGTCGTCGGTGAGCATCAGCGCTTCGTTCAGCACCTTGTTGCGCTCGCTGCCGCGGTAGCCGATTTCGACCGTGCGCACGCCAGTCAGATTGACCAGCTCGTGCGAATCGATCGGGAACGGCAGGCGCCACTGCAGGCCCGGCTCGGTCGTTTCGTGCAGCTTGCCGAAGCGCAGCACGACGCCGCGCTGGCTGGCATCCACGATGTACAGACCGCTGGCCAGCCAGACGATGAGCACCAGGCCGAGAATGATGCCGATGCCACCGCCGAACTGGCGTGGGCCGACCGGCGGACGCGCTTCGTTGCCTCCATCGCCCGAGGACTTGCCGCCGAACATGCCGGACAGTCGACGATTGAAGTCACGCCAGAGATCTTCCAGATCGGGCGGTCCCTGGTTGCCGCCCTTGTTGCCGTTGCCGCCCTGATTGCCCCAGCGGGGGTCATTGAGCGACATCAAGATCGCATTGAGCACGTTCAGACTGGATAAGTAAGGATGGATGAGTCGGGTGACGCGTTCGCTCCGTCGGCTGACGAAGCTTCATCACCCGCCGACGGTGAGATGACTGGGAGTGCAGACCTCGACGAGGGTTCCAGATTCAGCCCACGCGGATCGTCATTCGGTGACTTCCGGTTGGCGGCAGCTATTCGTTCGTCAATCAGGCGCTGCGTCACCGCCGCCCTCAGATCGGCGAGTCCGGCGCCCGTACGAGCGCTTACACGCGCCGTTTGAATGGTATCACAGGCCCCGGAATCGGCTCCGGGCGCCAGAGCGGGCACCAGATCCACCTTGTTCAGCACGCGGATCTGCGGCACCGCATCGGCACCGATTTCCGCCAGCACCTTGTCCACCGCTGCGATCTGCGCGTCACGATCAGGGGCCGACGCATCGATCACGTGCAACAGCAGATCGGCGCCCGCGGTCTCTTCGAGCGTTGCATGGAAGGCCGCCACCAGCGTGTGCGGCAGATCGCGGATGAAACCCACCGTATCCGAAAGCACCACCTGGCCGAAGTCGCCGAGGTAGAGCTGGCGCGATGTCGTGTCCAGCGTCGCGAACAACTGGTCCGCAGCATAGGTGCCGGCCTTGGTCAGGGCATTGAACAGCGTGGACTTGCCGGCGTTGGTATAGCCGACCAGGGCGACCACCGGCGTTTCGCGGCGCTCGCGCGATTTGCGCCGCACGCCACGCTGGCGCTCGACACGCTCGAGCTTCTCCTTCAGCGCCTTGACGCGTTGCCCGAGCAGACGGCGGTCGGTTTCGAGCTGGGTTTCGCCCGGGCCGCGCAGACCGATGCCGCCCTTCTGACGTTCCAGGTGAGTCCAGCCGCGCACCAGGCGGGTCGCCAGGTGTTCGAGCTGAGCCAGTTCGACCTGCAGCTTCCCCTCGTGGCTGCGCGCACGCAGCGCGAAGATGTCGAGGATGAGCGCATTGCGATCGACTACACGGCGCGACAGCGCGCGCTCGAGGTTGCGCTGCTGCCCCGGCGACAGTTCATGGTTGAACAGGACGATGTCGGCCTCGTTGGCATTGGCCAGATCGAGGATTTCTGCGACCTTGCCCTTGCCGGCGAAGGTGGCCGGGTCCGGCGACTGCCGGCGCCCACCGACGCGAGCGACCGGCTCGGCACCAGCGCTGCGCACCAGCAGCGTGAATTCGTCGAGACGGTCTTCGTAGTCCCTCGCGCCAAGGTCGAGCTGGACGATGACCGCACGCTCCCCACCTGACGGACGGTCAAACATCCGAGCAGGCTTTCATGGAAGAGGACGGGAACGGAATCAACTGCCCTCGCCCTGGTCGTGCTGGATGTTGACCGGACGGGCCGGCACGACGGTGGAAATCGCGTGCTTGTAAACCATCTGAGTGACCGTGTTCTTCAGCAGTACGACGTACTGATCGAAAGACTCGATCTGGCCCTGCAGCTTGATGCCATTGACCAGGTAAATCGCGACCGGAACGTGCTCACGGCGCAGGGTGTTGAGGAAGGGGTCTTGTAGCATTTGCCCTTTGTTGCTCATGGGAACACCTCTTGTATATTTGAAATTCAACTGTACTGGATTTTTTGATGCACCGCAGCCTTGGACGCGGCGTCAGCCGATTTGATCCCGGAGCGGCCGATCATTTTTCCCGTGCGGCAAAAGGGTTGTGCGCGGTGCGGAACTGGACCCGCAACGGCGTGCCCTGAAGCTTGAAGGTTTCGAGGAAACTGCGTTCGAGGAAACGCCGGTAACTGTCGGCAATGTGCTCGAGCGCACTGCCGTGAATCACGATGACCGGCGGATTCATGCCACCCTGGTGCGCGTAACGCATCTTCGGGCGGAAAAGACCGTGCTTGGGCGGCGCCTGTTTTTCGACCGCGGCCTGCAGCGCCCGCGTCAGGCGTGGCGTCGGCAGCTTGATCATCGCCGCGGCGTAAGCGGCGTCCACAGCGCCGAAAATGCCGCTGACGCCCTGCCCCTCCAGCGCCGAAATGTAGAGCTGGCGCGCAAAGCCAAGGAAACCCAGCTTGCGCGCGATCTCCCGCTTGAAGATTTCGCGGCGGTAGCTGTCCACCGCGTCCCACTTGTTGACCACCAGCACCAGCGCACGGCCGCTCTCGACGATGAAGCCGCCGATGTGGGCATCCTGATCCGACACTTCCTGGGTCGCGTCGAGCACCAGGACGCAGACGTTTGACTGCTCGATCGCCTGCACCGTCTTGATCACCGAGAACTTCTCGATCGACTCGAACACCCGGCCCTTGCGCCGCAGGCCCGCGGTGTCGATCAGCGTGTACTCCTTGCCGCCACGCTGGAACGGAATGCTGATCGCGTCGCGCGTGGTGCCGGCCTGATCGAAGGCGATCACACGCTCCTCACCGAGCAGCGCGTTGATCAGCGTCGACTTGCCTACGTTCGGACGACCGGCGACGGCAATCTTCGGGCCGCGGACATCGTCTTCGTCCTGCGGATCCTGCGGGAAAGGCTCGAGGCAGTGATCGACCAGATTGCGCACGCCCTCGCCATGGGCCGACGAAATGACGTGAATGTCGCCCAGGCCCAGTTCATGGAACTCAGCCGCGACGATCTCGCGTCGCATGCCCTCGGCCTTGTTTACGGCCAGCACCAGAGGCTTGCCGACGCGACGCAGCCGGGCCGCGATCTCGCGGTCGTGCGCGGTCAGCCCGGCACGGCCATCGACGATGAACACCAGCACGTCGGCTTCGGCGATCGCCTGCTCGGCCTGCTGCGCCATTTCGACCATGATGCCGTCGCGCGCGGTCGGCTCGAAGCCGCCGGTATCGACCACCAGAAAAGGGCGGTCGCCCATGCGGCCGTTGCCATAGTGGCGATCACGGGTCAGCCCGGGAAAATCGGCGACCAGCGCATCACGCGTCTTGGTGAGACGGTTGAACAGTGTCGACTTGCCCACATTGGGGCGACCGACCAGTACCAGTACGGGTTTCAAATCAGTTCCTCAGCGTGCCGACAGCGCGCGCACGCTGCCGGCGCGGCTCTGGGCGATGAATGCGCGTCCGTAGGGCTGCATCGCCGCGTTGATGGCACTGCCGTCACCGTTCAGGCGGGCAGCAAAGGCACCGTTCTCGCGCTGCAGCAGGTGCACGATACCTTCGACATCGCTGACCGCAACAAATCCCTCCAGTGCAAGCGGCTTGCCCGGGAAGCGGCCGGCCAGCTTGTCCTGCTTCCACAGGCTGGCGCCGGTGGCGCGATCGAGCGCATGCACCGCGCCCTTGTCGTCGCTGATGTAGAGATTCTGTGTATCGATGTCGATGCCGGCGCTGCTCGAAATGTCGCGCGTCCAGACGGTGTTGCCGCTGCTCAGTTCGAAGCAGGCGACGCGTCCCTGGAACGCGGCAGCGCAGACCTCGCGACCGGCGATCACCGGCGGACTGGTCACGTCGGCGATGCGCTCCAGCTCGGTCGAGCCCTTGGGCAGCGCAACGTTGGATTCCCACACCGCAGAACCGTTGGTGCGATTGATCGCCACCAGCTTGCCGCCGGGAAATCCGGCCAGCACCAGCGACGGCGTCGTGATCAGGCCGGCGTGGGTGCGCAGTGTCAGCGCCGGGTTGGCACGCTGGTAGTTCCACTTGCGGGCACCGTCGGCGGCTGCAAAAGCCTGGATGCGGCTGTCGGCGCTGCGCACGAACACCATATCGTCCGACACCTCGGGCGCGCTGAGCACTTCCGACGTGACGTTGCCTTGCCACATCGGCTTGCCGTCGGTCGAAAACGCGAGCACTTCGCCCTTCTCGGTACCGACCACCAGCATGCGCTCATTGGCACCAACACCACCCGACAGGTTCTTTCCCGCATCGATCTTCCAGATCTGGCGGCCGTCGTCGATGCGTGCGATCGAACCTTCACGCGAGGCGACATAGACCGTACCACCGATCACCGCCGGTTCGAACACGAAATTTTCCGACTTGCCGACGCCGAAACGCCAAACCTCGGCCAGCTGCGCCGTCGGCTGGATCACGCCCAGCGGCGGAACCTTGGGTTTGGACGGGCCGCTGAACGGATTCAGGCTGTCCAGCGACAGCGACGAACACCCGGTCAGCGCCGCGACGAGCAGCAGGGCCGAAGCACGTTTCACTGCTTGCCCCCCACGGCGTCCAGCTTGATTTCGATCACGCTGCGATAGCCTTGCTGAGCCAGCGACGCCGCCTCGCCTTCGGCCTTGATCATGTCGTCCAGCTTGGTCAGCGCCGACTGATAGGCGGCACGCGCCTCGTCGCGCTGGTCGCGCATCAGGTGCAGATCACCACGTGCTTCGAGGAAGCGCGCTTCCAGCGACGCCTCGGCCTTGCCGTCGAGCAGCTTCGCGGCGTCGTCGAACGCCTGCTCCTCGATCATGACGTAGGCCAGACGCAGGCGGGCCAGATCGCGCAGCACGTCCTCCGGCGCCTTGTCCTTCACCCATTCGAGTTGCGCGCGGGCCGTCTTGGTATCGCTGTTCTCGACGTGAACCTTGGCCGACAGCAGTGCGCCCAGCGACGCATACGGGCTGCTGGCGTAGTGTTCGGTCAGTTCTCCCGCCGCTTCGCGCGTCTTCTTCAGGTCACCGGCCAGGGCCGCCTCCTGCAGCGTGTCGAACACGGCACTCGCCTTGACCGACTGGTCGCGGTTGTACCAGCCCCATGCCTGCTGGCCGATGATGGCGGCCGAAATGGCGATCACTGCCCAGGTGATCGCATTGCCCCATTGGTTCCACCACGCCTTGATGGCGGAGAGCTGTTCCTGTTCTTCCAGATCGAGTGCTGCCATGATGTCGGCTCCTGCCCGGTAATCCGGTTATTGAAAGTTCGTTATTGGAAAGTGTCGTCGCGGTCGCTGACGAAGTCGTCCAGCAGCATGGCGGCCAGATGCTCGCCAACGTCGTCGAGACTGACGCGCATCTGCTCGCCACCGCGCAGCGGCTTGAAGGTCACTTCGCCGGCCGCGACCTCATCCTCGCCGAGGATGAGTGCCACCATGGCGCCGGACGCATCGGCGCGCTTCATCTGCGACTTGAAGCTGCCGCCGCCGCAGTGCATCAGCGTTGCGAAACCGCCGTCGCGCAGACGCTCGGCCAGCGTGAAGGCGGCCGCCTGGGTGCCTGCGCCGGAGTGCACGACGTACACCTCGACCCGATCGACCAGCGCATCGGCCTGCTTCGCGTCCCACAGTGCCATCAGGCGCTCGATGCCCATGGCGAAACCCGCCGCCGGCGCCGGCTTGCCGCCGAGCTGGGCGATCAGCCCGTCGTAACGACCGCCTGCACACACCGTGCCCTGGGCGCCGAGCTGATCGGTCACCCACTCGAATACGGTGAGGTTGTAGTAATCCAGCCCGCGCACCAGGCGCGGGTTGATGCGGAACGGGATGTTGGCGGCGCGCAGCGTGTCCTGGATCGCGGTGAAGTGCGCCAGCGATTCCTCGCCGAGATAATCGGACAGCTTGGGCGCCGCTTCGACCAGCGCCTGCATGGCCGGGTTCTTGGTGTCCAGGATGCGCAGCGGATTGCTGTGCAGCCGGCGCTTCGCGTCTTCGTCGAGCTGGTCCTGGTGCGCCTCGAAATAGGCGATCAGTTCGGCGCGGTGCTTCAGGCGTTCCTCCGGCGAACCGAGCGAGTTGATTTCGAGCTTGATGCCCATCAGGTCCAGGTCGTCCCACAGGCGCTGGCACATGATGATCAGTTCGGCATCGATGTCCGGCCCGGCATAGCCCAGCGCTTCCACGCCGACCTGATGGAACTGCCGGTAGCGTCCTTTCTGCGGACGCTCGTGGCGGAACATCGGGCCCATGTACCAGAGCTTGCGCGGGCTGTCGTACAGCAGGTTGTGCTCGGTCACCGCGCGCACGCAGGAGGCGGTGCCCTCAGGGCGCAACGTCAGGTTCTCGCCATTGAGCGCGTCCTCGAAGGAATACATTTCCTTCTCGACGATGTCGGTCACTTCACCGATGGCGCGCTTGAACAGCGGCGTATGTTCCAGCAGCGGCATGCGGATCGGCCGGTAGCCGTAGCCACGCAGCCAGTCGCGCACGATGGTTTCGAATGCTTCCCAGCGTTCCGCCTCGTCCGGCAGGATGTCGTTCATGCCGCGAACGGCTTGCAGTTTGCTCATTGCTCTTCGTTCAGGCGCCGGTGCTGCCGGCGATCTTCTTGGTGTAAGTGCGGGCCACGTAGGCATCGACGATGCCGCGGAACTCCGCCGCGATATTGTCGCCCTTCAGCGTGACGGTCTTCTCGCCGTCCTCGAACACCGGCGCGACCGGCGTTTCACCGGTGCCGGGCAGCGAAATGCCGATGTTGGCGTGCTTGCTCTCGCCCGGGCCGTTAACGACGCAGCCCATCACGGCAAGCGTCATGCGCTCGACGCCGTCGTACTGCGTCTTCCACTCCGGCATCTTGTCGCGCACATAGGTCTGGATGTCGGCGGCGAGTTCCTGGAAGAAGGTCGAGGTCGTGCGACCGCAGCCGGGACAGGCCGCGACCATGGGCGTGAAGGCACGCAGCCCCATGGTCTGCAGCATTTCCTGGGCGACGATCACTTCCTTCGTGCGGTCGCCGTTCGGCTCCGGCGTCAGCGACACCCGTATGGTGTCGCCGATACCCTGCTGCAGCAGCACCGACATCGCGGCGGTCGATGCGACGATGCCCTTGGAACCCATTCCGGCTTCCGTCAGGCCCAGATGAAGCGGATAGTCGCAGCGCTTCGCCAACTCGGAATAGATGGCGATCAGGTCCTGCACACCGCTCACCTTGCAGGACAGGATGATCTTCTCCGGCGACAGTCCCCACTCGACCGCCTGCGCCGCACTTTCGAGCGCCGAGGTGACCATGGCTTCGCGCATCACTTCGACCGCATCCTTGGGCTGCGGGCGACGCGCGTTCTCGTCCATCACGCGGGCGAGCAGCGCCTGGTCCAGGCTGCCCCAGTTCACGCCGATGCGCACCGGCTTGTCGTAGCGGCAGGCGATGTCGATCAGTGCGGCGTACTGCTCGTCGCGCTTGCTGCCCTTGCCGACATTGCCGGGGTTGATGCGCAGCTTGTCGAGCACCTCGGCGCAGGCCGGGTGTTCGCGCAGCAGCTTGTGACCGTTGAAATGAAAGTCGCCGACCAGCGGTACGTCGACGTTCATCTTCAGCAACTGCTCGCGCACCTTGGGCACGGCGGCAGCGGCTTCCATCGTGTTCACGGTGATGCGCACGATTTCCGAGCCGGCGCGCGCCAGTTGAGCGACCTGGATCGCGGTCGAGATGTGATCCTCGGTATCGGTGTTGGTCATCGACTGCACCACCACCGGTGCAGCCGATCCGACGACGACACCGCCGACGCGCACGGTGCGCGTGGCGCGACGGGAAATGGCAGAGGACAGTTCACTCATCATTCGAGCCTCAGACGGGCAACATCGACCTTGGTCGCCGGGGCCAGATCATGCGGCGTGCCGTCGATGCTCAGGCGGACCGATTTCGCGTTGCCGATCACCAACGACACCGGGAACACGGCACCAACGGTGCGCGAGCTGCCGGCGCGATTGAGTTCGGACAGGATGATGCGATCCTGCGCGTCACGGATTTCGACCCAGGAATCGGCTGCGAAGGTGAATGCAAGCTGCCGCTGCCCCGCCACGGGCGGCGCACTGACGGTTTCGGCCGCCGTCGGCGGCGAAGCCTCGGGCAACGCGGCAGCGAGCGTCGCTTCGGTCGCGACGGCATCGGCTGCCTGCGCGTCGGCACTCGGGGTCGCCGGCTCGGTCTCGGGCTCGGCCACCGCGTCTGGCGGCGGCATCACCGCCTCCTGCTCCACCTGCACCTGCTCACCGGGCGGCGCAGTCCAGAACTCGGACCACAGATAGAGCGCGATGGCGACGACGACCGGCACGCTGAGGGCAAACAGCGGCAGTAACCACTTGCGGCGCGGGGACTGCACCGGCATCGCGACGCCGACGTCGGCCTGCTCGACCAGCTGCGGCGTCGCCCGCACCTGCTGTTGATCGAGCTGCGCCAGCAACGCCTTCGGATCGAGACCGATCAGGGCGGCGTAGTTGCGGATGAAGCCACGGGCGTAGGTCGGATTCATCAGTTCTGCGTAGGCGTCGGCCTCGATGGCCTCGACCTGGCGCGCAGCCAGCTTGATCGCGGCACCGACCCCTTCGACCGTCATGCCGCGCGCTTCGCGCGCTCGGCGCAGTTGCGCACCGACCGATTGCTGCAAAGATGACTCCTGCACTGCGTTATCGACCGTCATCAGTCGTAGTTCCCCTGCATCAGCGCCTGGTGCTGCGGCGTACCGGCAAAACGGCGGCGCAACTGACCGGCAAAACCCGATTCCGACGCCTTGTCACCGAGCTTGCGTTCGATACGCACGGCCAGCCAGAGACTTTCCGCCACCGGGTCGGTCTTGGCATGGAAGTCGCTCAGATACTTGCGCGCCTCGTAGAAATTCGCCCGGCGATAGAACAGGGCCGCGAGGTTGTAGAGAGCCTGCAGGTTGTCCGGATCGGCGTTGATCGCACGCAGGAAATTCACCTCGGCCCCGGCCAGATCGCCCGCCTCCATCGCACACAGGCCGGCATTCGTGTAGGGGCGGGTCGGGTGCGCGTAAAGCGGGTTCTTGATCGCCGTATTGAACAGTTCCATCGCACGTGCGTGCTCACCGCTCTGGCACAGGAACCAGCCGAAATTGTTGTTGATGTCCGGGTCGCTCGGCGACAGGCGCAATGCCTTCTCGAAATTCTCCCGTGCCTGCGGACGTTCCTGCAGGTACATGTGGGCAAGACCCATCAGGTTGTAGGCGGGGCCGTATGACGAGTCGTCGCGCAGGGCCTGGCGGCCTTCGTCCAGCGCCACCGCGACGTTGCCCGCCTCCAGATAGGCCAGACCGAGCTCGGTGTGCGATTTGGCGCGGGTGCGGGCGGCGCCGGTAACGATGTTCTCGACCGGCCGGTAGTCGGACGCCGGCGTAGACGGGGCATTCGATGCGGTGGTGCCCGGCCGGGTGGCCTGGCCACCAGCGCAGCCGGCCAACAGCCATACCGCGGACAGCGCGGCGGCCGCGCCTGCAATCATTCTTTTCACCGTGCGGGAACCTCCTGAATCGGGATGGTCTTGCGGGTGCGCCGGGTGCGGTCGAGCACCTGGCCGGCGAGCTGGCCGCACGCGGCATCGACGTCGTCGCCGCGCGTCTTGCGCGTCGTGGTGACGATGCCTTCGGCCATCAGGATTTCGGAGAAGCGGCGGATGCGCTCCTTCGACGAACGCCCGAAAGGCGCCTGCGGGAAAGGGTTGAACGGAATCAGGTTGTACTTGCACGGCACCTGGCGGGCAATATCGACCAGTTGTCGCGCGTGCTCGTCGCTGTCGTTCACGCCGTCGAGCATGACGTACTCGAAGGTGATGAAGTCGCGCGGCGCGCGATCGAGATAGCGCACGCAGGCTGCCAGCAGCTCGCGCAGCGGGTACTTCTTGTTGATCGGCACCAGCTCGTCGCGCAGCGCATCGTTCGGGGCGTGCAGCGACACCGCCAGCGCGACCGGGCAGGCCTCGCGCAGGCGATCCATCGCCGGCACGATGCCCGAGGTCGAGACTGTCACGCGACGGCGTGACAGGCCGTAGGCGTTATCGTCCAGCATCAGCTTGAGTGCCGCCACCGTGGCGTCGAAATTGGCCAGCGGCTCGCCCATGCCCATCATGACGACGTTGGAAATCACGCGTTCGCCGTCGTTCTCGCCGCCGCGCACCGCGCCGAGCGCACGGTTGGCAAGCCAGAGCTGACCGATGATTTCCGAGACTTCGAGATTGCGGTTGAAACCCTGCTTGCCAGTCGAGCAGAAGGCGCAGTCGAGCGCACAACCCGCTTGCGTCGAAATGCACAGCGTGCCGCGACGCTCTTCCGGAATGAACACGGTTTCCACCGCATTGCCGGAACCGACATCGATCAGCCATTTGCGCGTGCCGTCGGTACTGGTGCTGTCACGCACCGGCACCGGGGCCTCGACACAGGCGATGTCCGCCAGCTTGGCACGCAAGGACTTGGCGACGTCGCTCATCGCGTCGAAGTCGCCTTCGCCATTGCGGTGTATCCACCGCATCACCTGCCGCGCGCGGAAGGGCTTCTCGCCCAGACTCGTGAAGAAGTCGGCGAAGCCCTCGGCGTCGAATTGCAGCAGGTTGGTGCGGGTCACGCGGGTACTCTCTCAGCGCGAATAGACGTTCAGCGCCGGGAAGAAATAGGCGATCTCGACGGCGGCGGTTTCCGGGGCATCCGAACCGTGAACGGCGTTGGCGTCGATCGAGTCGGCGAAATCGGCGCGGATGGTACCCGGCGCAGCCTTCTTCGGATCGGTGGCGCCCATCAGGTCGCGGTTCTTCAGGATGGCGCCCTCGCCTTCCAGCACCTGGATCATGACCGGGCCGGAAATCATGAAATCGACCAGATCCTTGAAGAAGGGACGCTCGCGGTGCACGGCGTAAAAGCCTTCGGCTTCGGCGCGCGACAGCTGGGTCATGCGGGAAGCGACGATCTTCAGGCCGGCGTCTTCGAAACGCTGGTAGATCTTGCCGATCACGTTCTTGGCGACGGCGTCGGGCTTGATGATCGAAAGGGTACGTTCTGCGGCCATGGGTATCTCCGGTAAAGGCGGCTAGGGAAACGGAAGGACAACCCGAGATTGTACCAATACCGACGCGCCCCGTCTGCCTGCGTGCTGCACCGCAACGCCGGCAGGCAGGCGGGCGAAGCCCGACACCGCCCCGATCATGGCGGAGCGCCAGACGCCCAGCCCCACAGACAGCCAGCGATTGCGACCAGATCTTTCCGAAATTTCAGTATTTTCTGAAATTTGATTTATATTAACAGGCATTCAGATAGCACTTGAAAAGTCCGAAGACCACACATGACACCTCTGGTACACAGCTTCGTCGCGCACTTCGGCGAGATGGGCAGCCGCTGGGGCATCAACCGCACGGTCGGCCAGATTTACGCACTCATCTTCGTGTCGCCCAGACCGCTCTGCGCCGACGAGATCGCTGAAACACTGTCCTATTCCCGATCTAACGTCAGCATGGGACTGAAGGAGCTTCAGTCATGGCGACTGGTGAAGCTCCGGCACGCGGCGGGGGATCGCCGTGAGTACTTCGAGGCGCCGAGCGACGCCTGGGAAATCTTTCGCACGCTGGCGGAAGAGCGCCGCCGGCGCGAGATGGAGCCGACCCTGTCGATGCTGCGCAGCGCATTGCTCGAAACACCGAGCTGCGACGAGGACAAGGTCGCCCAGGAGCGCATGAAGGGCATGCACGACCTGATCGAACTGATGAGCAACTGGTTCGACGATGTACAGAGACTCGACGCACAGACATTGGCCAAGCTGATGCGAATGGGCGCAAGAGTCCAGAAACTGCTGGAACTGACCGGCCAGCTCAAATCCGGCAGCAAGGAGTGAGACACACCGATGGATCTTGATCCCGTCCTGCTGGCGCGCATCCAGTTCGCCGCCAACATTACCTTCCACATCCTGTTCCCGACCATTTCGATCTCGCTCGGCTGGATGCTGCTGTTCATGCGCTGGCGCTGGCTGAAGACCAGTCACCGGCCCTGGCTGACCGCCTACCGCTTCTGGACCAAGGTGTTTGCGCTCACCTTCGCGCTCGGCGTGGTCAGCGGCATCACGATGAGCTTCCAGTTCGGCACCAACTGGCCCGGCTTCATGGAGAAGGTCGGCAACATTGCCGGACCGCTGCTCGGCTTCGAGGTGCTGACCGCCTTCTTCCTCGAAGCCACCTTCCTGGGCGTCATGCTGTTCGGCCACGGAAGGGTGAGCGAGCGAGTACACCTGCTTGCCACCTTCCTGGTCGCCTTCGGCACGACGATGAGCGCGTTCTGGATCCTCGTGCTCAATTCCTGGATGCAGACGCCGGTCGGCTACGAAATCATCAACGGTGAATTCCATGTCACGAGCTGGATGGAAATCATCTTCAATCCGTCCTTCCCCTATCGCTTCGCACACATGCTGCTGGCGTCCTTCCTGACCATGGCTTTCCTGGTCGCCGGCGTGTCGGCCTGGCAGGTGCTGCGTGGCAAGGCCAACGCATCGACACCGCTGGCGCTGCGCGCCGCGATCACGCTGGCGGCGGTACTGATTCCGGTGCAGATCCTGGTCGGTGACATGCACGGCCTGAACACGCTGCACCATCAGCCGCAGAAGATCGCCGCAATCGAAGGCGTGTGGGAGACCGAGAAGGGCGCACCGCTGCTGCTGTTCGCGCTGCCCAACGAGACCGAACGGCGCAATGACATGGCTATCGGCATCCCGAAGATGGCGTCCTTCATCCTGACCCATGAATGGGAGGGGGAACTGAAAGGTCTGAACGAGTTTGAGGCGCACCCGCCGGTGAAGCCGCTGTTCTTCGGCTTCCGCATCATGGTCGCCGTGGGCACGCTGATGCTGCTGGTGAGCTGGGCAGGCTGGTGGCTGCTGCGACGTCGGGGCTGGCAGCCCGAACACGCGCCGCGATGGCTCATGGTCAGCATCGCCGCGATGACCTTTTCCGGCTGGATTGCGACGGTCGCCGGCTGGTATGTGACCGAAATCGGTCGCCAACCCTGGATCGTGCAAGGCCTCATCAGGACTGCCGACGTCGCCTCGACGACGCCGGCGCCGCACATCGCGATCACGCTGGCCGGCTATCTGATCACCTACGTGCTGCTGATTGCTGCATATATAAGTGTGCTGCGTTACATGGCCGAAAAACCGTCCGACAGCTACGACCCTGCGCCCACTGGCGGCGCGGCGACACTGCTCGGCACCCAACCCGCAAAGAAGGAAGGTGGCGCATGAGCTGGGCCGAAATCCTGCCGGTGATCTTCATGGGCCTGATGGGCCTCGCAATGTTCCTCTACGTCGTGCTCGATGGCTTCGATCTGGGCGTCGGCATGCTGCTGCATCGCGCCGACGACGGACAGAAGGACATGATGATCGCATCCATCGGTCCCTTCTGGGACGCCAACGAAACCTGGCTGGTGCTGGGCGTAGGCATCCTGCTGATCGCATTCCCGAAAGCGCACGGCGTCGTCATGACCGCGCTCTACCTGCCCATCGCACTGATGCTGCTTGGCCTCATCCTGCGTGGTGTGGCCTTCGACTTCCGGGTCAAGGCGCAGGACAGGCACAAGCCGCTGTGGAATTTCATCTTCTTTGCCGGTTCGACCGTCACCTCGGTCGCCCAGGGCTGGATGCTGGGTCGCTTCATCACCGGCTTTGCCGACGGCGGCGCCTACGACCTGTTCGCGCTGGCGATCGCCATCGCACTGCCCTGCGCCTATGTACTGATGGGCGCCACGTGGCTGGTGCTGAAGACCGAAGGCGATCTGCAATCGCGAGCTGCACATTGGGGACGACTTGCGCTGATACCGGTCGTCGTGGGCATGGGCCTCATTTCGCTTGCCACACCCTGGGTCAGCGATACGGTCAGCGCGCGCTGGTTCAGTCTGCCGCAGTTCATCGGCTTGCTGCCGATACCGTTCGCCACCTTCGCCTGCTTCGTCGCACTGTGGTGGACACTGAACGGCAAACGCGCATTGGGCACGCTGTGCTGGCTGCCCTTCATCCTGACTGTCGGGATATTCCTGATGGGGGGACTGGGCCTCGCCTACAGCCTCTACCCCTTCGTCGTGATGGATCGCATCACGATCTGGCAGGCGGCAAGTTCCACCGCTGCGCTCAATCTCATCCTCGCAGGCTGCGCCATCACGGTGCCGGCCATTCTCGCCTACACCTTCTTTGCACACCGCGTGTTCTGGGGCAAGGCGACGGAACTGCGCTACGGATGAAGAAGTCGGTCCCGCCCCGCGGGCGGGACCGCTGCCGCTCCGGCCGACTAACGCGCCGGAAACACCCAGATTTCCTCGCCGTAGTCGAAATACAGCACGACGCCGCTGCCCGCGCAGCGTTCCGATGCATCGAGCGCCTCGCGCCAGCCGACGAACTTCCGTGCCTGCTCGACTGAGGGCGTCCAGCCCCAATCCGAGGGTGCAGCCGCAGGATCACAGACGGCGAGAAAGAGCGCCCCACCCTCCTTCTGCACACCGAAACCAAGATACGTCGCATGCTCGGGCACACCGAGCTTCGCCTTCAACCAGGCCACCGGCGTGACCCGCTCCTCCCCGAACTCCGCACTCTTTTTTCTTATGACCACCCGCTTCTCCTCCCCGAACGAAGTCATGAAACGACTTTGTCATATTACCAAGGTCACTCCGCAGCGCCGCACGAAAGAACACCGACCGAATGTGACGAATGGATACACGACGGTCGATGTCGCGCATGTCGTACGCGTACGACGAAGTGAGGAATGCAGGACGGAAGCCGGTCGCCGCAGAATGCAGCCCGAGAAGTGAAGAACAAAAGAAAAAGGCCAGTCAATCGACTGGCCTATCTCTTTGTTTCCCTGCGGTAAAGTGGCGCGCCCGGAGCGATTCGAACGCCCGACCCCTTGGTTCGTAGCCAAGTACTCTATCCAGCTGAGCTACGGGCGCGCTGCAGAGAGGCAAAACTATAGCACATTTTTTCAATACTGCAACCATTTCATGAAGCAATGGTTGCTTGGCGGAGAGGGAGGGATTCGAACCCTCGATACAGGTTTTGGCCCGTATGCTCCCTTAGCAGGGCAGTGCCTTCGACCTCTCGGCCACCTCTCCGGTACTGCAAAAGCGCGCGAATCATACCGGTAAGCCCCGCTCCGGTCAAACCCGCGCGCGATTTATTCCGGCTGATTACTGCGCCGGCTGATCGAGTTCGAACGCGCGGTGCAGAACGCGCACGGCGAGTTCGAGGTACTTCTCGTCGAGCACCACCGACACCTTGATTTCGGACGTCGAAATCATCTGGATGTTGATGCCCTCTTCCGCCAGCGTGCGGAACATCTTGCTGGCCACACCCGGGTGCGAGCGCATGCCGACACCGACCGCCGACACCTTGCAGATTCTGTTGTCGCCCTTGATCTCTCGCGCACCGATGTGCTGGCGAACGCTTTCGAGGATTTCCATCGCCCGCGCGAATTCGCCGCGATTCACCGTGAACGAGAAATCGGTGGAGCCGTCGTGACCGACGTTCTGGATGATCATATCGACGTCGATGTTGGCGTCGGCAATCGGTCCGAGGATCTGGTAGGCGATGCCCGGACGATCAGGCACGCCGAGCACGGTCAGTTTGGCTTCGTCGCGGTTGAAGGCGATACCGGAGATGATGGGTTGTTCCATGTTGACGTCTTCCTCGACAGTAATCAGCGTGCCCGGGCCTTCGTGACCCTCGTCCTCGAAACTGGACAGCACGCGCAGCTTGACCTTGTACTTGCCTGCGAACTCGACCGAGCGGATCTGCAGCACCTTCGAGCCCAGGCTCGCCATCTCGAGCATTTCCTCGAAGGTGATGCGGTCGAGGCGGCGGGCTTCCGGCACGATGCGCGGGTCGGTGGTGTACACACCATCGACGTCGGTGTAGATCTGGCACTCGTCGGCGCTGAGCGCGGCGGCCAGCGCGACGCCGGTAGTGTCGGAACCGCCGCGGCCGAGAGTCGTGATGTTGCCCTTCTCGTCCACGCCCTGGAAGCCGGCAACGACGACGACGTGACCTTCATCGAGGTCGCGGCGGATATTGTGTTCGTCGATCGACAGGATGCGCGCCTTGGTGTGCGCGTCGTCGGTCAGGATGCGCACCTGGCCGCCGGTATAGCTGCGCGCCTTCAGGCCGAGATCCTTCAGCGCCATCGACAGCAGGCCGATGGTGACCTGCTCGCCGGTGGAGGCGATCACGTCGAGCTCGCGCGGATCGGGCGTCGGCGAAATCTCCTTGGCAAGGCCCAGGAGGCGGTTGGTTTCGCCGCTCATGGCCGACACTACGATGACCATCTTGTGGCCGCGGGCGACGTAGCCGGCGACCCGGCGGGCAACGCTCTTGATGCGGTCGGGCTTGCCGACCGAGGTGCCGCCGTATTTCTGGACGATGAGAGCCATCTGAACTTCCGGGACGTTGTACGAAAACCCGCGATTGTAACTGATCCGCCCGCGGCGACATGGCGCGTCGGTTTTTCACGTTCAGGGCACCGGAAGTCTGCGCGAAACGTCTGGCGAAAAACGATGTCCACGACAATACCAAGCGACTTGCAAACATATGCAAAGCTGTTTGGTGCAGGACGTTGTGATCATTTATACTGGGTTTTGTCTATGACTTTAGTTATAGGCACGGGAGTAAGCAGCTATGCGAAGCGGCAGGCAGCCAGGCACCGGATTTTCAAGGATCCCGGCACCGAAGTTTCGATGTTCAACTCATCAAGGACAACGAGCATGAAAGCAACCGATACCATCGACGCACGTGAAATCCGCAAGAAGCTGGGCATGAACCAGTCGCAATTCTGGTCGCGCCTCGGCGTGACGCAAAGCGGCGGCTCCCGCTACGAAAGCGGCCGCAACATGCCGAAGCCCGTGCAAGCGCTGCTGCGTCTGGTGCACGTCGAGCAGATCGACATCAGCAAGATCCGTCGCGAAGACGTCGAAGTCGTCGAATACCTGCGCGCAACCGATCCGGATACGTTCAAGCGTCTGAAAAAGGAAGCCCGCGCGCACCGCAAGGCCGGCTGATACAGCCTTCGCGGAGCGCGATACGGACAAGGGGAAGGCAGACCGCCTTCCCCTTTTCTTTTGCGCGCACGTCGCCGTATCGGCGACGCGTTCGGCTTACGGGCGGATCACGATATCCACCGGCGACGGTGCATTGATCTGCAGCGGATTGCCGTCCGCACCCAGCGCCACCACATTGCCCACCTGCACGCTGCTGGCGCCTGCCGGCGCGTTCGGTGCCGCGCGGAAGCGCAGTTCGGCGCGCGCCTCCTGCCCCGCTCCTGCAGCCGACAGGGTCACCGCAGCACGCCCTGGCGCGGTCACCGTTCCGAGCGCGGTCAGCACGTTCGGGTCATAGACGATCTCTATCGTCGCGTTGCGCACGCCGGCGCCTGCGGTCATCGATACGATCACCCCCGCCTCGCCGCCCGCGGCCACCTCACCTGATGACTGCATGCGCAGTTCGGCACCGCCCGCCTCTTCCTCGGGCTCGGGTGCCGGCGCCGGTTCAGGCTGAACGGCTCGCGACGGCGACGCGAACTGCACCGCACCGGCAGCCGGTGCAACACCGCCGCCCGAACTCGACAGGCGCATGCCCTGATCCTTGCCCGACTGCCGGATCGACAGCGACGCAGCACCCACCGCCGCCTCGGTACCGGCCGGCAAAGCGGGCGCGATGTGCGCCGGCCGGCTCAGATTGCGCACGATGCGCGGCGTGATCAGCAGGACGATTTCGGTCTTGTTGTTGCTGCCGCGCTCGCTCGAGAACAGCTTGCCGATCAGCGGCAGGTGACCCAGGCCCGGCAGGCGCGACGCGCTGGTGCGCTCTTCGTCGGAAATCAGGCCGGCGAGGATCTGCGTCTCGCCGTCCTTCAGACGCAGCGAGGTCGCGGTCGAACGCGTGCCGACCTGGTAGGCGAGCGAGCTTTGCGGCCCGGTCACCTCCTTGACGATGCTCGACACCTCCATCGTCATCTTGATGTCGACGTCGTCCTCCGGGTGGATCAGCGGCTCGACGTCGAGCTTCAGACCGACGTCGAGATAGGTGACCGACGCAGACACGCCGACGTTGGCGGTCGAGGTCGTCGTGAACACCGGCAGCTTCTCGCCGATGTGCACCTTGGCCTTTTCCTTGTTCTTGACGCGGATGCGCGGGTTGGCGAGCAGATTGGCCGCGCCGTCGGTCGCCTTCAGATTCAGGATCAGACCGGGATTGCTGACGTAGGGAACGACCAGACCGTTGGTGTCCTTCAGATTGATGTTGCCCTGAAGCAACTGGCCGCCCAGCGTCGTCGTCGTCGTGATGCCCGCCGCGGTGCTGACTGAATTGCTGATATTGGGCGTCAGGATGCCGTAGCCGATCTGGTCCGGGAAATCGATGCCCAGTTCCTTCATCTTGTTGCTGCTGACTTCCAGCACCTCGACTTCCAGCATCACTTCCGGCTCGGCCACGTCGACCGACTCGACCAGCTGTTCGGCCAGTCGGACCGCGTCGACGGTGTCCTTCATCACGATCACGTTCAGCCGTTCGTCGATGTAGATATCCTTGGTCTTGATCACGGTCTTGATCAGGTTCTGCACCTGCTTCGCCTCGGCGTTGACGAGGAAGAAGGTGCGTGTGATCAGCTCCTTGTATTCGCGCACCTTGGCCGCGGTGTTCGGATAGATGAGTACGGTGTTCTCCGACAGCACGCTGCGCTCGAGCTGGTTGGTGATCAGGATGAGGCGCATCACTTCGGCCACCGTCGTGTTGCGTACGAACAGCGTCACCTTGATGTCGGGCCGCACGTCCTTGTCGAACACGAAGTTGATGCCGGTCGAGCGGGCGATCGCCTCGAACACGTTGCGCATCGAGGTATCGCGGAACTCCAGTGTCACCGTCTTTTGGAACATGTCGCCGAGCGCGGCCGGCTGCTGCTGCTTCGGCCGCGCCTCCTCGATCTGGCGCAGCAGCTCGCGCGCGCCGGCGTGCGAGCCATCCTGCCCCAGCACGTTGCGCACGCGTGCTTCGGCGCCAGACACGTCCTTGCGCACGAACATCGCATTCGCCTCGGTCACCATCGCGTCGTGACGCACGCCGCGCAGCAGCTGGTCGCGCATCGAGATGGCGCGCGGATTGCGCGCGTCCATCGCCAGCACGCGGTCAAGTGCGGCGGCGGCGGCTTCTCGATTACCGGCGATGCGCGCGGCCTCCGCCTGCGCCAGCTGGCGGGCGATGGCCACTTCGCGCTGACGGTACAGCGTGGCGCGGATCTCGGCGTTGTCCGGAGACTGCTTGGCCGCCTGCTCGAACAGGCCGAGCGCGCGGTCCTGGTCGCCGGCCATCAGCGCCTGCTTGCCGTCCTCGAACGCCTTGTTGGTGGCACAGCCCGCAAGTGCAAGCACTGCAGCGAAAAGCAGGAAGGCCGCACGCATGCGGGGCGAGAGGAATGCAGTCATTTGGCGTTTCCGATGGACAAGGTCTGCCGCTGCTTTAGCGGCTCGAACATGAAGGTGACGGCGTTGGCGCTCACCGATTCGACGCGGTACTGGTTGTTCAGCAAATCGCCCTGGCGCGCGACAAGCATGCGCTCCCCCTGGGCGAGGAAGACGACGGTGGACGTACCTTCGGTCATCCGGCCCTGGTAACGGAAGGGCAAGGGTGGCGCGACCGGTGCCGGTGGCGGTCCGGCCTGCACGCTCACCTTGGGAGGCGGCGGCAGGAAACTGTGCGCGGCGAACAGGTCATGCCCGACCTCGGCTGCCGCCCGCACCGGCAGCGCAGCGATCGTGTTCCCCTGCTCCACCGCCGACGTGCGGGCAGTCGCCACCGCCGTGCTGCGCGAGGTGCGCGGTTCCGCGACCAGGCCGGCCGCGTCGCCTGCATCGTCCTCGATGCCGGCCGCGTACCACACTGCAATCAGCGTTGTGATCAACGCAATGACGAGGCCGCGGCTCATGAAGCGTCCTTCATCAGGATCGACACGCGCACCGTGGCGTCGACCGTATCGCGCGCGATGTCTTCGCGGCGCAGCACTACATCGTCCACCAGCACCGCTGGCGACAGACGCTGGATGTCGGCCAGCCAGGCGCGCAGCGCCGGGTAACTGCCGCGCAGCGGGAACACGTATTCCTGGCGCGCATAGCCCGAACCGAGCGGCTGCGACTCGCGGCTTTCGACGCGCGCCAGCGCCAGCTTGCCGGCGGTCGCCGTCTTCGACAGATCGGCCAGCAGCGACGGCAGGCGCTTGCGCTCGACCAGCGCCGCGTCAAAACGCGCCAGCTGTTCGCGCGGCGATTCGACCTTGACGCCCTGCGCCACCCGCTCGGCCAGCGCCTCGTGTTCGGCTTCGAGCGTGTCCAGTTCGGCCTGCAGAGGCGCTGCCGCGCCGAAGTGGATGGCCAGCGCGAACGCCAGCAGCGCCACGCCGACGGCGCCCGCCCAGCCCGCGCGCGCCAGCGCGTAAGCCAGATGTGCCTGCAGCCGCTTCATGCGCGCCTCCAGTTCAGACGCAGCGAAAAGGCGACCACCTGCACCCCCTCGCGCTGCTTGAATTCAAACACCTCGATGCGCGGCGCCGCCAGCGACGAGGCGTCGGCGAAGGATTCGGCGTAGGCGAACAGCGCATTCAGATCCTTCGCCTCGCCGGTCACGCGCAGCAGTCCGCGCGCGGCGTCCGGTTCGACCGACAGCAGCGCGACGTCGGCGTGCTGTCCGGCGAGGGCTTCGAGGTCGGCGAACAGTGGCTGCCAGTCACGTGCCATCTGCAGCGACAGCGTGCGTGCGACGTCCAGTCGGGCGCGCAGACCGGCGTCCTCCTGGTCGCGTCGCGCCAGTACGCGCGCCTGTTCGGCGGCGCGCGCGGCGCGACGGTTGTCGGCGCGCTGCGCCTCGACCAGCCCCCCCAGCGTGTCGTAACGCTCGGCAGCGAAGGCGGCCGCGGCGCAACCGAGCGCGAGGGCCAGCCAGCCCAGCCAGCCGGGCGCACGCCGACGGGCGACGAAATCGATTTCGGGAACGGCCGGGCGCCTGCTCATGCGCCACCTCCGGCCACGCAGCGCCAGCCACGCGGCAGGGTCACTGACGGCGAGCCGTGCAGGAAGAGCTGGCCGCCCGACAGTTCGCCGTCGAACAGGCTGAGCCGGCGCTCGAGCACGGCGCCGATAGCGGCCGGATCGGCCAGTGCCTCGCCGCGCACGTGCAGCCAACGACCACCGGCCCACAGGCCCATGCACAGCCAGCCATGGCGCAACTGGGCGAATCCGCCGGTCGCTGCGTCACCGCGCAGCCCGGCGTAGGCGCGCAGCCAGGCCGGCTGCATGCTCTTCAGCTTCACGCTGCGCGCGGCACACCAGGCCTGCAGGCGCTGCACCAGCGCGGCATCGAGTGCGCAGGCGAGCACGCTGGCCGCCGGCCGTGCATCCCAGCTGAACACCCAGCCCTGGGCTGCGCTACCGAACACCTCGATCATGCGGGCACGCACCAGCGCATGCTGCTCGTCGTGGCCGACGACGCCGGGCGGCACCTCGATCACCTGCCAGCGCGCCCAGGCATTGTCCACCGTCACCTGCAGCGCAGCGCGACGCGGCGTCGCCTCGGCCGGCAAGGCGTCGAGCGAGGCGGCCAGATTGTCCAGCGACAGCATCTGCGCCACGCCGTGCCGGCCGAGCGATACGCCGTGCGGACCGACTTCGAGCGTCAGCGCCTCAGACGACAAAAGTGACACGGTTCAATTCCGCCAGACTGGTTTCGCCGCTGGCCACCAGGGCCAGACCGGCTTCGCGCAGGGTGCGCGTGCCGCGCGCGCGCGCGGCCTCCTTCAGTTGTCGCATCGGGGCGCGCGTAACGATGAGCTCGCGCAGTTCGTCGTCCAGCACCAGCAGTTCGGCGATCGCTCGCCGGCCCTTGTAGCCGGTGCCCCGGCAGTGGCCGCAACCGGTGCCGGCGCGGAAGTCGTAGCCGCCCGCGCCGATCAGACCAGCCAGGCCGGATTCCTCAAGCTGCGCCGCTTCCGGCACCTGCGGAGCCGCGCAGTGGCGACAGTTCAGCCGCAGCAGGCGCTGGGCGACGATGCCGTTCAGGGCGGATACCAAGTTGTAGGGGTCCACGCCCATGTGCAGGAAGCGGCCGATCACGTCGAACACGTTGTTGGCGTGCACCGTGGTCAGCACCAGGTGACCGGTCAGCGCTGCCTGCACCGCGATCTCGGCGGTTTCGCCGTCGCGGATCTCGCCCACCATGATCTTGTCCGGGTCGTGCCGCAGCACCGAGCGCAGGCCGCGCGCGAAGGTGAGTCCCTTTTTCTCGTTCACCGGAATCTGCAGCACACCGGGCAACTGGTACTCGACCGGGTCCTCGATGGTGATGATCTTGTCCAGGCCGTGGTTGATCTCGCCGATGGTGGCGTACAGCGTGGTGGTCTTGCCGGAGCCGGTCGGGCCGGTCACCAGCAGCATGCCGTAAGGTTCGGCCGCCAGCTTGCGCAGCGCAGCGCGCGCAATGTCGTCGAAGCCCAGGCTTTCCAGCGTCAGCGCCTTCAGTTCTTCGGTCAGGTGCTCCTTGTCGAGCACCCGCAGCACCGCGTCCTCGCCATGCACGCTGGGCATGATGGACACCCGCAGATCGATGTCACGACCGGCGTAGGCCACCTTGAAGCGGCCGTCCTGCGGCACGCGCCGCTCGGCGATGTCCAGTTCTGCGAGTACCTTGATGCGGGAAATGACCTGTTCGGCGGTGTCGGCGCCGGCGATCTGACCGACGCGCACCATCACGCCATCGACCCGGTACTTCACCTGCATGCCGGCCGGCACGGATTCGAGGTGGATGTCGGACGCGCCCTGCTTCAGCGCGTCGTACAGTGTCGAATTGACCACCCGCACGACCGGACTGGCGTCGTCGGCGATACGCGCCAGCGACAGCACTTCGGCCGAACTGCTGCTGACCTGCTCGCCTTCGTCCAGAAGCCCGGCTGAGGCACGCTGGCTCTCCTCGAACCGCGCCAGCGCGGCGGTGATGTCGTCGCGCGTGGCGACGCGCAGCTCGAAGCTGTCGTGCAGCGTAACCGCCAGCCAGTCCTGCAGCGCAGCGTCGTAGGGGTCGGCGACCACGGCGACGCGTGCCCCCGTCTCGTCGGTGGCCACGACCACGGAGCGCGCCAGCGCCTCGGAAAAGCGGATGCCGCCCAGCGTCATCGTCAGCGCGTTGAGGTCAGCGCTGTGCATCGCACGCAGCCCGAGCTGGGCGGCGACCCGGGCGCACATGTCGTCAGGCGTGCTGCCGGACAGATCGATCAGGGCCTGCATGACCGAGCCGCGCCCGGCCTGCACGCGGGCGCGCGTCAGCAGATCGCCTGTAATCGGCGACGGCACCGCGTTGGCGGGCAGCGCGCTCATTGCAGGCTCTCCGCCAGCTGGAAGATGGGCAGGTACATCAGCACCACGACGCCGCCAATGGCCAGACCGATCACCAGCATCAGCAAGGGGCCGAACAGCCGGGTCGCGCGGTCGAGCCAGCGCGTCATTTCCTCGTCGTGGAAGGCTGCGATGCGTTCCATCATGTCGCCCAGATTGCCGGCGCGCTCACCGACGCGCAGCATGCGCGACGCTACCGCGGTGCTCAGACCGACCTCGGTGAAGGCGTCCGACGCGGCACGGCCCTCGCGTATCGACAGCAATGCGCGCGTCAGGCTCTGCTGCATCGGCAGCGGCAGCAGTTCGCGCACCAGTTCGAGCGACTGCACGACCGGAATGCCGCCGCGCAGCAGCATGCCCACCGTGCGGAAGAAGCGCGCCAGCCGGAACACCCGCATCCGGCTGCCGATGCCGGGCACGCGCTCGAACTGGGCCATCAGCCCCTGCCGGAACGCCGGCTGACGCACCGTCCAGGCGATGCCGATCACCACCACGAGCAGGCCCAGCCCCAACGAAGCCGAATTCGCCTTGACGAAATGGCCCCACGCGAGCAGCCACTGCGACGCCAGCGGCAGTTCGGTGGAAATATCTTCATACACTTTGGAGAACTCCGGCACCACGAACACCAGCAGGAAAAGCACCACCAGCATGCCCACCACCAGCAGGATGACCGGATAGGTGGCCGCCGCGACCAGCTTGCCGCGCAGGCTGTCGAGCTGTTCGCTGTAGGCGACATAGCGTTCGAGCGCCTGATCGAGGTCGCTGGTGCGCTCGGACGCACGGATCATCGCCACCAGCAGATCGGGAAAGATGGCGGTCTGGGCGGACATCGCCATCGACAGCGTCTTGCCCTGGCGCAGCGCGTCGATCAACGCGGTCAGCACGGTGCGCGACAGTGTGCGGCCCTCCTTCTCGGCCATCACCTCGAGACCTTCGACCAGCGACAGGCCCGAACGCAGCAGCGCCAGCAGCTCCTGACAGAACAGCAGCACCGGAAAGCGCTGCCGGTTGAAGGACAGCGTGTGCGCACGCGCCGCCGACAGCACGGTCAGGCCGTCGGCCTGAACCTGTGCGCGTGCCGACGCTTCGTCGGACGCTTCGACCTGCAGCTGCGTGATGCGATTGGTGACGTCGAGTGCGCGAATGCGGAAAAGCATGTCACCAGTTCGTGATGTCGGCGGCTTCTTCGGTGCCGCCTGCCTGGCCGTCCTTGCCCAGCGAGCTCAGATCGTACTCACCGTGTTCGCCAGGTGCCTTATATATATAGGGGCGTTCCCACGGGTCGAGCGGAACCGCCTTCTTCAGATAGGGGCCCGACCACTTGCTGGTCGTCGACGGACGCTCGACCAGTGCCTTCAGGCCCTCCTCGGTGGTCGGGTAGCGCCCGTTGTCCAGCCGGAACTGGTCGAGCGCCTTTTCCAGCGCATCGATCTGCGCACGCGCCGCCTTGACCTCGGACTTGCCGATCTGGCTGAAGAAGCGCGGGCCGACGTATCCGGCCAGCAGGCCGATGATGACCATCACCACCAGCAGTTCAAGCAGGGTAAAGCCGCGTTGAGAAATCCGGTTCATAGCCGTAATGTGACGTGTCATGATCGTACCGAGTCTAGTCGCCGTGCATCGACCGCATCAAGCAAACAGGGCCGATGCTTTCCGCTTTATTTCAATATCGCTGAAAACATTCCGCAGCATGCTTGCAATACCCGCAACTTTATCGCCCGCGTATTTCCTGCAGATGACTTCAACGACCGCCCGCTCCGTTTTCCTGCTGCTCGCGCTGCTGTGGGCCGCTGCAGCGCAGGCCGACGTCTATGTGAAGGAGGACGCCGACGGCGCGCTGGTGCTGACCGACGCGCCGGGCGGTGAAGGCTTCGAGCTGCTGCTGCGCGGCGAGCGCGACACAGCGGCCGCGCCGGTGGCAGCGGCGGCGCGCGCCGAGCATCCGTCGGCCCAGCAGCACGCGCCGCGCATCGAGCGCGCCGCACGCGTTGCTGGCGTCGACGCCAGCCTGCTGCACGCGGTCATCCGCGCCGAATCGGCCTACAACCCGCGGGCGGTATCACCCAAGGGCGCGGCCGGCCTGATGCAGCTGATGCCGGCCACCGCCCGCCGCTATGGCGTGGCCGACCGCTTCGACCCTGACCAGAACGTGCTGGGTGGCGCGCTCTACCTGCGCGACCTGCTGGCCCGTTTCGACGGCCAGCTCGAACTGGCGCTGGCCGCCTACAACGCTGGCGAGGGCGCGGTGCAGAAGTACGGCGGGCGCATTCCACCCTACGCCGAAACGCAGCGCTACGTGCCGCAAGTGATGCACAACTACCGCTCGCTGCAGTAGACCGCCGACCGCTTGCGGACAAAAAAATGGCCTGCGCAAGCAGGCCATTTTCATTCCGGCGGGTATCTCAGGCCCTGCGCCTGCGCGCTACCGCTGCCAGCACGCCAAGCCCGGCGAGGAACATCGCGTACTCAGCCGGTTCCGGAACCGGTGCAGCCTGCCAGCCGATGTCGCGCAGGATGGCGTAATCGAGCGCAGTAAGCGCGCGGCGCTCGCCGGTATTCAGCGTTTGCGTCATCAGCGCGGTCTGCGCCACGCCATTGACGGTGCTGACCACGCTGTCGTCGAGGAAGCGCTCGTCGATGATTTCCTGATCGTTTTCCTCATCGTAACGGTAGTACACCGGCACGCCCTCGCCGTACTCGGCCAGTGCGTTGGCGCCGACGAAGGTGAGGTTCTCGCTGTCGACATTGGCGTGGTAGGACGCCACCGGGGTGCCCGCACCGCCGACGCCGTAACCCAGGATGCCGAGCAGACCGCGCAGCGCGACCGTGTAGAAGTCGTACTGGCCCTCGAAGGACTCCAGCGTCGAGATGTCGTCGTCGACGTAGAAGCTGGCTTCGCTGTCGAAGGCGAGCGAGCCGCCCCAGGGCGAATAGTCGGTCGGCGTCGAGGCGATGGCGCCAGGTTGGCCGCGGCTGCGCAGTTCGTCGCGGTAGGCAAGGAAGGCGGGATCGTTCGCCGGCACCGAAGCCGGCCGCGTCGCGTTGCGCACGGCGCCGCTGAGCGCCAGGTGCGGCGCGCCGAGCGCCGATCGACCACCGACGTAGACATAGATCTGGTTGGCGCCGATGGTGTTGACCGCCGGCGACGACGTGCCGGTGTCCGGCGGCGTGAAGAAGATGCTGGGCGCGAAGTCGCCCTGCGGCGCGATCGCACTCAGCTGGTCGGAAATGCTCGCCTCGATCGTGCCGGCCGCCTGTTCGAGCAGCGCCTTCATTTCGTTCGTCATGACGCCGTTGCCGTCACGGCTGTAATCGAACACGAATTCGATATTGGCCTGCGCGCCACCAGCCAGCGTCATCGACGCCAGCACACCGGCCAGCGCCTTGAATACGGGTCGCATGTCCATCCTCCTGTCTGTGAATGTTGTGCGGCGATGCAGCCGCCGTGGTCTGCCCTTCTGCAGGAAGCGTGCCGGCCACCGCGCGGTCGATCACTCCGCGCCGTGCTCCCCGCATGCCGGCGATGCCTTCCCGCTCACCCGGTGCGACATGCCCGATGCGTCGCCGGTCATGACGAAGGCAAACAACCACCCTGGTGCATATCAACCACCACGATCAGGACCGGATACGACCACCGGCACGCGTGCGGCGGCCGGGCCCGGTCGCCCGCACGTCTGGCCCCGCCCTTGCTTCTGGCCTCCAGCCCCGGCAGTCCCGCCCGCACGCGGACGCTGCCGGGCAGCACACAAGGAAAACGTCCCGCCGGCTGGCGAGGGCGTTCGCAGCAGGTCACCGCGCCTGCCAGGAGGAGGAGCCGTTGCAATTCAATCTGCGTATCGCGGCGTACTGCCTGGCCGCGCTCTGCATCGACGCCGCTCAGGCACAGGCGCCGACGCCGCCCGACGAGGTCGCAGGGCCGCCGGCGCCGGCCACTGAGGCTGAACCCGGGGCGGACGCCATCATCCTCGACCCCATCCTGATCCGTGAACGGCGGCCGCAGGACATCGGCCCGATGCCCGGCCTCGGACTGACGCGGGAGGAAATCCCGTCCAATGTCCAGAGCATCACGGCAAAGGACATCCGCGACAGCAACAGCCTGTCGCTGACCGATCTGATGAATTCGCAGATGCAGTCGGTCACCGTCAACGACTACCAGGGCAACCCCTTCCAGGTCGACGTGCAGTTCCGCGGTTTCACCGCCGGCCCGCAGGTGGGCACGCCGCAGGGGCTGTCGGTCTTCCTCGATGGCATACGCATGAACGAGCCCTTTGGTGACGTCGTGAACTGGGACATGATCCCGATGAACGCGCTGTCGCGCTTCGACGTGTTCCCGGGTTCGAATCCGCTGTTCGGTCTCAACACGCTGGGCGGCGCGCTGTCGATGCGCACCAAGAGCGGCTTCACCGACCCCGGCGTCGAGGCGAAGTATCTCGGCGGCTCGTGGGGGCGCAACCAGGTGCAGCTGTCGGCCGGCGGCAGCAAGGGGCCGGTCGCCGGCTTCGTCGCGCTGCACGGCTTCGCCGAGGACGGCTGGCGCGACAACTCGCCGAGCGCGCTGCGCCAGCTCTTCGTCAAGAACGAGATCGCCATCGACCGTCTGCTGCTGGGTTTCTCGATGCTCAAGGTCGACACCGACCTCGTCGGCAACGGTCTGATCCCGCTGGAGGACTACCAGCGCCGGCCTGAATCGGTGTTCAGTTCGCCCGACGAAACGAAGAACGAACTGAACCAGTACCAGTGGTCGGCCATGTTCGAGGTGTCGGAGAGCTTCAACATCACCGCGATGAGCTACCGGCGCAACAGCGAGCGCTCAGGCTTCAACGGCGACATCGACGAAGAAGGTTTCGAGGAACTGGACGACCGGCGCTCGGTGACCGCGCAGTACAACCGCTACTGCGCCTATGCCGATCTGGACGAGGACTATTTCGCCGACAACAACATTCCGCTGAACGCGCCGTGTGACGCCGCACCCGTCAATTCCAACTTCGGGCAGGTGCGCAATGGCGCCAACGGTGCAAGCGGCACCACGGAGCCGGGCGTAGTGAACGGCACGCCGATCGCACGCGGTACGCGCACCGCGCTCGACCAGGCCGGCCAGGGCATGTCTCTGCAGCTGAACTGGAACTTCGAGCACCACAAGTTCATGGTGGGCGCATCGCTCGACCGCAGCGGCACCACCTACTACAGCAGCCAGCGCCTCGGCCTGCTCGACGCCGACCGCCACTTCTACTACGGCAGTGTCGGCTACGGGCCGGGTCAGATCGATCCGCGCTTTTACGCCGCGCACAACGAGGTCGAGGTGAACGACTTCGGCGGCAGTTCGAAAACGCGCAGTTTCTACCTGAGCGAAACATGGACGCCGCGCGACAACCTGCATCTGTCGTTTGCCGCCCGCTACAACGTGACCAAGGTGAACAACTGGCTGCGCGGCCGTTCATCGACCGGAGAACTGACCGAGCTGAACAACGCGCCGCCAGCACAGAGCTCCATCCTGTGCTGGGGCAACTACCCGGACGAGTGTCACTACTTCCCGGAGTGGATTTCCTACGACCCGGCCAACGTCGACCGCGCAGAAAAGCGGGAGAAGCACATCTATCGCTCGTTCAACCCGGCCGCCGGTGTGAGCTGGCTGCCGAGCGAGAACGTGAACCTGTTCGCCAACTACAGCCGCGGGGCACGCGTGCCGTCGGTGATCGAACTCGGCTGCGCCATCGACCGCTCGACGGTGATCCGCGGTGGCTTCGAAATACCGGCGGCCACCGTGGCGCCGGTCTGCCATCTGCCGAACACGATGTCGGGCGACCCCTTCCTGCCGCAGATCCGTTCGCACTCCTACGAGATCGGCGCCCGCGGCACGCTGGACAATGGCATAGGCTGGAACATCACCGCCTTCCGCACCGATCTGAGCAACGACATCTACATGATCGGCGTGTCGCCCAGCCGCAGCTACTTCGACACCATAGGCAACACCCGCCGCCAGGGTCTGGAAATGGGTGTGAACGGCAAGCTGGACAAGTTCGACTTTCGCGTCAATTACGCCTACACCGAAGCGACCTTCGAGTCCGACTTCTACATGAACAGCCCGCACAACAGCAGCGCGGACTTCGACCGGAACTCGCGACCGAACGCCACCATACCCAGCCCCGGTGCGTCGCTGAACAGCGGATACGGCACCTACCAGATGATCCATGTCGAACCGGGCGATACGCTGCCCGGCGTGTCGAAACACAACATGAACCTTACCCTGGGCTATCAGGCGACCGAAAAGCTGCATTTCAAGCTGGGCATGGTCGCGCACTCGCCGTCCTTCCTGCGCGGCAACGAGAACAACGACCACACCACGGGCGGCACCGACAAGGAAACCGGCTCGTTCTACTGCGGCAACCCCGCCTGCACCGTCATTAACCAGAGCACCACACCGCCCGGCCGCGCCTTTCGCTACGGCGGCAAGCTGCCGGGCTACGCCATCTTCAACCTGACGACCACCTACAAGATCGATCGTCGATGGACCGCGATGCTGCAGATCAACAACCTGCTCGACAAGGACTACTTCACCGCCGGCCGCCTCGGCGTCACGCCCTTCGCGCCGAGCGTGAACGGCGCCATCGGTGAAAGCGGCTGGAACTACAACTCGGCCGACTGGCTGAACACCACCATGGTCGCACCGGGCGCACCGCGCGCGGTGTGGCTGGGCATGAGCTATCGACTGGACCTCTGACCCTCCCCGCGCCTCGCCGGCAGCGGTCACGCCAAAGTCATCTTCGCGCGACGGGGAGGAGACTGTTCGCGCTTGCGAAATCAATATTCAAGTCATTGTTTTGCAATGTTTTTCAAAGTGAGAAATTCCCCTCTTTAACAGGGCATTCATCCCTGAAGATTTTCCGTTTCACCTCCTAGTCTGCATAAGTCCATGCCAACGGGAAGGGCGGAGCCAATCACGGTTTCGGCAGGCAGCGGACACCGATCCGGCGGGCAGACCGCGCGCCGGCCCATGTCTAGTCAGGAGGAATAACGATGCGAAGAACCTTGCTGTCCGGTGCCCTGCTGCTCGCCTGCGGTGCGCTGTCCGCACCGGCGATGGCCGATTTCGTCACGCTGAACATGTCCGGCGCACTGGTCATGACCTCGTGCAACCCGACGCCCACCTGCCGCACGAATGCATGGCCCGGCTCCAACCCAGGCGGCTATCTGCTGCTGAACGCACGGCGCACCAACATCGTCGTGAACGCGGTGACGGTGGGCAAGGTGCTCGACCGGGTGTGGAAGAAGCCTTTCTCCAACACCTACGTATTCGCCACCCGCGTCATCCTGAACGACAGCGACTGGGGCACCGGCTACCCGTTCGAAGTCGATGACATCTTCCGCTACGGCTTCTCCGGCAGCGCCTCGCTGGCGGCGGGCTGGCGCAACGCCCGGGTCAGCGACCAGGCGATCGACCAGGTCGGCCGCACCAGCGTCGGCCTGAATGAAGGCGAGAAGACCTTCGACCTCGGCGTGGTCGACTTCTTCTCGCCGCTCTTCGTCCAGATACCGGAAGAAGGCGGCGGCGATGACGACGACGACGAGGAAGAGGTCGCTGGCGGCGAGGACGAGGACGAAACCCTCGACACCGGCTCGCCCGGCAAGGTGCGCACCGCCTGGTACTACGTCCGCACCACCGCCAGCGGCTACCAGCTGAGCGCCAACGCGATCCGGCTGTGGAACGCCGGCGAGAGCGAGGGCCAGGAACAGACCTCGCTGTGGTTCAGCGGCTTCGTTCCGACCCACTGAGCGCAGATCGCGGCCGGCGGCATTGCCGTCGGCCTCCGTCACAACAGAAATCAGCGTATCGGGGCCATCCGGTTCCCGTTTCAACAGCCTGTCCACCCAAGGAGAGCATCATGAAACATCGCCTGATCTGCGCCGCCGGCGCACTCGCCCTGGCCGGCGTCGCCGCCCCCTCGCACGCCGCCTTCGTATCGCTGCCATCGACCGGCACCATCATGCAGGTGTGCGGCGACAGCGGCACCGGCAACTCGACCAGCGTCGCCTGCGGCGCCGGCTCGGTCTCCACTGCGACCTCCGGCTTCAGTCTGCTCACCAGCACCACGCGCACGCTGACCGCCGGCACGACAACGGTCGGCAGCCTGTCCGACCGCGTCTATGGCAACGGGGCCGGCACCTACATTTTCGGTATGCGGCTGGACATGAATGCCAGCGTGTGGGATTCGACCGGTCTCGCCTTCGAGGTGAACGACGCCTTCCGCAGCGGCTTCGCGGGGGCTGCCAGCGTGCAGGGCGGCTATTCCAAGGTCGATATCACCGGGCCGGTCACCGACGAATACGCGCGCAAGATCGGCCGCTCGGCCGAAGGCATGAACGAGCCCGGCATCGATACCTACGACGCCGACTGGGTGCGCTTCGAAACCGACGTAAACGTGGACGACCCGGATGGCAGCAGCCCGGGCACCTCGGCCTGGTACTGGGTCAAGATCACCGGCGCCAACGGCTGGACAACGGCCGAAGAAGCCATCCGCCTGTGGGAGGGCGGTGAAGAGGACCAGACTCAGTACTCGATCTACGTGACGGGCTATGTGCCGACCTATGCCAGCGCCCGCCTCGCGGCGTCGGCATTGGCGCCGGTGCCGGAGCCGTCCGAGTACGCGATGTTCCTGGCCGGCCTCGGCGTCCTCGGCTTCGCTGCACGCCGTCGCATGCGCTGAGCGCAGCGTCCGGTCGCCGCGCCCGCAGCGGCGGCGGCCGGTTTTTTGCTTTGCAGCCGCACGCCCTTCGCACGCTCACCCCGAGGCCACGATGCACCGATCCCTGCTGCACGCACTCGCTCTCTCCGCCGCCCTGTTGCTGGCGGCGCCTTCGCACGCCCTCAACGGCGGCAGCCCTACGAATGCCTTCGGCCACCTCGGCACGGTCGGCAGCAACGGTCTGGACGGCATCCTGATCGCGCCGAACTGGGTGCTGACCGCGGCCCATGTCGCGCACAGCGGCACCACCTTCCAGTCAGCCTATGGCAGCGCCGTCATCGACGCCGCCTACGTCGCGCCCGGCGCCGCCTTCCCGAGCCATGACATCGCCCTGCTCCATCTCGCCACATCGCTCGACGCGCCGCTCTTCCCGACACTCAATGCGACGGTGATCGACTCAGCTTCGGCAAGGGCCGGCGCCGAGGCGACCGCCGCGGTCGCGGCCGATGGAGGACAAAGGAGCCTGGCCTACACGACGCTGGTCGACGCCTTCGACACCGCGGGTGGCGACAACGGCGCGCAACTGACCGTCTGGTACATCGCAGTCGGCCCCGCCCCCAACAGCAATGCGCTGCTGCAGGGCGGCGACAGCGGCGGTTCGCTGTTCGCCGGCCAAGCCGACGACAGCACGGGCCTGCTGATCGGCATCGCCTCGGCCAGCGACGGGCAGCATTCCTATTTCGTGCAGCCCGGCGCCTACCGCGCATGGCTGGACAGCACGATGGCGACCTCCGGTCAGAGCGCCGTCTGGAGCGCCAGCCCGGTGCCCGAACCGGCGCCCGCACTGCTCTGGCTGGGCGCCCTGCCGCTGCTGTTCGCCCGCGCACGACGACGCCGGCGCTGAGTACGCCACGTCCAGCACAGGTGGTTGTGATCAACCACCCTGCATGACATCAACCACCGCCAACAAGGCTTCATACGAGCGGAGCATTCGGCCACTGCGCGCCGGGCCGCCTCGCACAGCGCAACGGTGATTCGCTCCCGCGGAAGGAACGGAATTTGCGTTGTGCCGCATGAAGTCATGACTGCGCGCAATCACCCCTTGCGCGGCACACGTATCCAACAAACAGGAGGACAGACCTTGAACAACTTCCGCAGACTGGCGCTTGCGCTCGCACTCGGATCGACCTTCGGCAGCGCCCACGCCTACGTGAACATCGTGTTCGATTACAGCCACGACAGCAGCGGCTTCTTCACCGCCGATCGTAAGGCAACGCTCGAGCAGGCCGCACAGGCCTTCGAGACGCGGGTGTTCGACGACCTCACGGCAATCCAGTCAACACCGGGCGGCGACGGCTATGTCATCGAGTTCAATCAGCCGAACAATTCCGGGCTGCAGACCAGAATCGAGAATGCGAACCTCGCCGCTGGCGAACTGCGCATCTTTGTCGGCAGCGGCAATGTAGGCCTTAACGGATCCAGAGAAAGCATACCGATCACGTCCCAGATGGGCACCTACAACGGGGTCACCAGTACCACGTCGCAATTCGGCGAGTTTGCGCAGAACGCCAGGACGCGCGGTCAGGAGAACTGGCCCGACGAACCTGCGATGTGGGGTGGCACGATCACCTATGACAGCTCCGCGAACTGGTACGCAGATACCGATGTAAGCACGACGGAATCCTTTGCCGGACAATGGGATCTCTACAGTGTGACTTTGAAAGGTCTGATCTCGATTCTCGGCGCGAACGTCACGTCCGATGCCTGGTATCCGCTGTTGAGTGGAGTGGGCCGGTTCAACGGCGCACACGCGAAAGAGGAATACGGTGTGCGCAACCCCCGCGGAGTACTGCAGGCAATTCCGATGGAGGAGATCATTTCTTCGAGCACCCGTCTTGCATCGAACATCCAGGGCAAGCTCGACGACGGTACCCTGCAGACAGCGCTTTTTGCGTGGGGCCTGTCCATGGGTGAGCGACGCCACCTGACAGAACTCGATTACGCCATTCTCGATGACATGGGCTGGGACGTCACCGGCTTCACCGAAATGCCTAACACGCCGCCGGTGCCGGAACCGCAGACCTGGGCCATGCTGGCCGCCGGTCTCGGCCTGATCGGCCTGCAGGCGCGGAAGAAGATGCGCGGCTGATCACGCGGTCACATGCGACGAAGGGCTCCGCTGCGGCGGAGCCCTTTTCGTTTCCGCCGGTGCGGGCCGCGTTCAGTCCTCGACCGCGCCGCGCAGACCGTGCTTCTCGATGCGGTAGCGCAAGGTCATGCGGCTCACGCCGAGCCGGCGCGCGGCCTCCGACACATTGCCGCGCACGCGGTCCAGCGTGCGTTCGATCAGCCAGCGCTCGGCCTCGTCCAGCGTCATCGACGCGAACGGCACCGCGGCGGCGTCGGCACTGGCGATGGTCGCCGACGGCAGGCCGAGGTCGGCGGCACCGATATCCCGCCCCTGGCACAGCAGCACGGCACGCTCGATCAGGTGCTTCAGTTCGCGCACATTGCCCGGCCAGTGATAGCGCTGCAGCGCCGACAGCGCGACCGGGTCGAAGCCGGGTTCGTCGAGCGCATAGCGGCGCGCCGTCTGCGCCGCGAAGTGGCGGGCCAGCAGGGTCACGTCGTTGCCGCGCTCGCGCAGCGGCGGCATGGTCAGCGTAACCACGTTGAGCCGATAGTAGAGGTCGGCGCGGAACTGCCCGGCGGCGATCATCGCCGGCAGGTCGCGATTGGTGCCGGCGACGAAGCGCGCGGCAATCGGCCGCTCACGCACCGAACCGACGCGCCGCACGACGCGTCGCTCGATCACGTTGAGAAGCTTGGCCTGCATGTCCAGCGGCAGTTCGCCGATTTCGTCGAGGAAGGCGGTGCCGCCCTCGGCCGCTTCGAGCAGACCGGCGCGCGCGCCCTGGGCACCGGTGTAGGCGCCCTTCTCGTGGCCGAACAGTTCGGCCTCGATCAGTTCGCGTGGCAGCGAAGCGCAGTCGATCTGCACGAAAGGACGGTCCTGCAGCGGCCCGGCGCGATGCAGCAGGCGCGCCGCGACGTCCTTGCCGGTACCGGTTTCGCCGACGATGAGCACGGTGGGCGGCGGCGCGAGGCTGCTGCCGGTCAGCCCCGCCAACGCGACCACCTGTTCGCGCGCGGCCCGCATGGCCGGGCTGTCGCCGAGCAGCAGCGCGTTCTCGCTGACCTGGCTGTGATGGCTTTCGCGGCTGCGCGAGTAATCCACCTTCTGCCTGAGGCCGGCGGTGCGCAGCACGCGCTCGACCACCAGTTGCAGCTCTTCCAGATCGACCGGCTTCTTCAGGTAGTCGGCGGCCCCCAGCTTCATCGCCCGCACCGCGTCCTCGACCTCGCCGTAGGCGGTCAGCACGACCACCGGCGCGGCACGATTGTCGCCATTCAGTTCGGCCAGCAGGTCGAGGCCGTGGCCGTCAGGCAGACGCAGGTCGAGCAGTACCACGTCAGGCGCAAAGCCGCCCAGCGCCTCGCGCGCCTGCAGCAGCGTCGTCGCGTGCTGGCAGGCATAGCCGGCGCTGCCGAGCCGGCGCGTCACCGCGCGCGCGAACAGCGCCTCGTCCTCGACCAGCAGCAGGCGCGCCGCGGTGGATGGCGCCGGCGGCAAGGTTTCGTCGACGTCAATCGTTCCAGGGTTCGACAACATGCGCTTCCTTCGATGGCAACACCATGACCGCTTCGGTGCCGGGGTCGTGATGGATGAATTCGAGCCGGCCACCGTGCACGTCGCACACCTTTGCGGCGAACGGAATGCCCAGGCCGCTGCCCTGCAACTTGGTGGTGGCGACCGGCCGCAGCCCGCGCAGCGCCGGACTGCCGCTCATGCCGCTGCCATGGTCGCGTACCGACAGTGACACCTGGCCGCCAACGCTGGCGTGCCGCAGCACGATTTCGCCACCCGGCGACGACGCCTCGATGGCATTGATCAGCAGGCCGAGCAGCGCCTGCTCCATCAACTGGGCATCCAGCTCGACCATACCGCCTTCGCCCCAGCCGATGCGCCGCAGCCGGATGCCACGTGCCTCCATGCGATCGCGCGCCAGCTGGGCAACGGTGTCGAACAGCGCCGTCACCTGCAGCGGTACGCGCTGCGGCTGCAGCGGATGCAGGTAGGACAGCAGCGAATAGGTCCAGCCATCCAGGCGGTCGGCGGCGGCGATGATGCCGGCCAGCCCTTCCCTTACGTCGGCCGGCAACGCGGCGTCATCAATCACCTGCGCGGTGGCCCGTATGCTGGCCAGCGGATTGCGGATGTTGTGCGCCACCACCGGCACCAGCGCGCCCAGCGTGGCCTGTTTCTCGGCACACAGCAGCGCTTCGCGGCTGGCCGCCAGATCGGCCGCCATCGAATTGATCGCGTGCGACAGCCTGACCAGTTCGGCTGCACCGCGCTCGGGCACCCGATGCTGCAGTTGTCCGCGGCTGATATTGCGGGTGGCGTCCATGATGGCGGCGAGCGGCTCGGCCACGGCGCTACGCAGATAGCGCCGGAACACGATGAAGATGACGGTGGCCAGCAACAGCGGCAAGGCGAGCAGCCAGGGCACCACCGCGTGCAGCACACCGAGCCGGCGATCGACCGCGCGACGCTGTTGCTGCAGCTGGCTTTCGAACTCGCCGAGCCGCAGCTCGAAATCATGGAATGCGCCGCGCTCCAGCTGCAGGTCGAGCCGGCTGCCCTCGGCACGCGCCGCGTCGGGCGATGCGCGCAGCAGCACTTCGCCATAGCCGCGTACGCCCTCGTAGGCCAGACGCAGCGCATCGACGGCTGTCCGCTCCTCGGACTGTCGTACCTGTCGATAGACGAGGTCGAAGTGGCGGTCGATGTCGTCGGCGTAATGCGCGAACTCGAGCGCCGCGCCAACGTCGCCGAGAAAGGCGTGGTCGAACACCTCCTTGATCTGACGGTAGAGGCTGCCGCGCATCTCCAGTACCTCCGCGCTCATTCCGGCAAGCCGGTCGCGTTCGCCGGCGGCGTCCTGCCACAGCTGCAGCCCGCCCCACCCCATCGCGCCGGAAAACAGCAGCAGACCGAGATAGAACGCTGCGTAACGCAGCTGCAGTCTTTTTAGGGAATGCGCTTCACCGACGAAATGGCTGGCCAAGGCCCGGACACGCCTCATGGTTGGTCGGCGACGACAGTGCAAGAAACACGCCCGGAACCGGGCGGCACGCGGCGACCGACGACGATCGGCGCCGCCGTCACCCGAGGCGGCAGCGTGCGGACACCACATGACGATGGCGCAACCTCGCCGACACGGCCGACGGGCGCGGCGAAGCCGATGCCTCACGCGGAGAGACCACCCAAGGCGCACGCCCGGGTGGCTGACTGAAACCATGTCGTGTCATATCAACCACCATGAGAAACCGTCTGTCATGGTGGACCGGCACCTCCCGACGCGCCCGGGAAACACACCTGCATTAACGGTGAGCAACACCTTGGGCCGGTGACGTCGGCATGTGTGATGGCAGTGAAGGCGTCGGCGACGACCGGCGAACCGCGCGCGCGAATTCGCGCATGACCGGGCAAGGCGGCGCCTGCGCCCGACGCAGGTCTCCGGAATCGGAGGCCGTGAACGAAAAAAAGCGCCTGGCAGAACAACCAGGCGCTTGATTCGAAATGTTTTTTCAGTGGCGGAGAGGGCGGGATTCGAACCCGCGTTAGGTTTTCACCTAAACACGCTTTCCAGGCGTGCGACTTAAACCACTCATCCACCTCTCCGCGAAGACGCGAGACTATATCAGAAACCCTGCCGCTTGTTCGCGCCCGAGCGCACCTCGAATGCGGCGGGCCGGAAAGCAGAAGGCCCGCTTTTGGCGGGCCTCTTGCCTTACAGGTGCCGGCTTTCGCGCGGGTTGCGCGGCCGGTCTAGGGATAGGCGGGGTCGTGCCTTCAGTGATCTACGCCGCCGCCAGTCGGCGCGCTACGCGCCGAGGTGCCAAGATTCGGGTAACGGACATGTTCGACCAGGTCCTGCGTTTCGGCGTCGGGGGCCGGCGTCAGCAGGCTGACGACGATGAGCACGACAAAACCGGTCGGAATGCCGAAGAAGCCGCATGAAATCGATTCGATGCCGAACCACGCGTTGCTGATGTCGCCGCCGAAGAAGGGATGCGTGATGGCCGCGTAGTAGAGGCACATGCCGAGCCCGGCCACCATGCCGGTGACCGCACCTGCCATGTTCGCCCGCTTCCAGAACACGCCGCACACCAGCGCCGGGAAGAAGGCCGACGCGGCAATCGAGAACGCCAGCCCCACCATGAAGAGGATGTTGTCCGGCTTCAGCGACGCGGTGTAGGCAGCGATCAGCGCCACCACCAGCAGCAGCGTCTTCGAAATGACAAGCCGGCGCTGGGTCGAGGCATTCGGGTCGATCACCTTGTAATAGACGTCGTGCGACATCGCATTGGCGATGGTCAGCAGCAGACCGTCGGCCGTGGACAGTGCCGCCGCCAGACCGCCGGCGGCGACGAGGCCCGAGATCACGTAGGGCAAGCCGGCGATCTCCGGTGTCGCCAGCACGATCACGTCGGTGTTCAGCGTCAGCTCGGCCAGCTGCAGGATGCCGTCGGCGTTGATGTCGTCTATCTTCACCAGCCCGACCTTGCCCCATGAGGCAACCCAGCCCGGCAAGGTGGAAATGGTCGAGCCGACCAGGTTGTTGTAGACCTCCCACTTGGCGAACACCGCGTAGGCAGGCGCCGTGAAGTAGAGCAGGAAGATGAAGAACAGCGACCAGAACACAGATTCGCGTGCTTCCTTGACGCTGGGCGTCGTGTAGTAGCGCATCAGGATGTGCGGCAGCGAGGCGGTGCCTATCATCAGGCAGATCACCAGCGCGATGAAGTTCAGGCGCTTGCTGTCCGAGTCCGCCTGGTCCTTGCCGGCGTGCGCTTGGGTGTGCGCAAGCGGTGGCCTCGCCTTCGCCTCGGCCAGCTTGCGCGCCTCGCCCCACTTGCGTCGCGCTTCGGCCTCGGTCTTCGGAATGTTGCGCAGCGCCATTTCGGCGGCGGCGATCTGCTTGGCCGGCGCGTTGGCCGACTTCAGCTGGTCGAGCTTGGCCGTCAGCTGCGCGCGCTCGGCGTCGAGCGAGCCGGGCAGGCCCTGGATCTTACGGTCGAAATCGTCGGCCCTGGCCTTGTACAGCGCATTGACCTCGACCTCCTTCGGCGCCGCGAACAGTTCGGTCTCCTTGGCCGTCAATTTCTGCAGCACCTGACCGTACATCGCCTGCGGCACCGGCACGCCGGTCACCTTGGTCGACAGGATGACCACCGGAATCAGGTAGGCGACGATGAGGATGATGTACTGCGCGACCTGGGTCCAGGTCACCGCGCGCATGCCGCCGAGGAAGGAACACACCAGGATGCCGGCCAGGCCGACGAATACGCCGACCTCGAACTCCAGGCCGACGAAGCGGCTGGTGATCAGCCCGACGCCGTAGATCTGCGCCACGACATAGGTGAAGGACGCAAGGATGGCGGCGACGACGCCGATCAGGCGCGCCAGGTTGCCGCCGTAGCGGGCGCCGAGGAAATCGGGAATCGTGAATTCGCCGAACTTGCGCAGATAGGGAGCGAGGAAGAGCGCGACCAGACAGTAGCCGCCGGTCCATCCCATCACGAAAGCCAGGCCCTGGTAGCCGCTGAAATACAGCGTGCCTGCCATGCCGATGAAGGACGCGGCGGACATCCAGTCGGCGCCGGTCGCCATGCCGTTGAACAGCGCCGGCACCCGCCGGCCGGCGACGTAGTACTCGGCCACGTCGGCGGTGCGGCTCATGACGCCGATGCCGGCGTACAGCGCGATGGTCGAGAACATGAAGATGTAGCCGATCCACTGCGACGACATGCCCAGCTGTTCGGCGACCGCCAGGAAGGCGACGAAGATGAAGAAGCCGCCGGCGTACCAGCTGTACATCTTCTTCAACTGCTGATTGAAGGTGGCCTGCGTGTGAGGCATGGTCAGCGGTCCTCGCTCACGCCGTACTCACGATCGAGCCGGTTCATCACCCGCGCGTAGTAGCCGATGATGATCACATAGACGATGAGCGCGCCCTGCGCCCCCATGTAGAAGGCGAGCGGCCAGCCGAGGAAGGTGATCTCGTTCAGCGAGCGCGCGAAATAGACGGGTACGAAGGTGACCAGGAACCAGATCGCCAGCAGAACCGCGGTGATGCGAAGATTCCGGCGCCAGTATTCGCGGTGCCGTTCTGACAACTGCATACAGGTCTCCTCCTGTGGCGTCATGTCGGCGAAGTCGTCGCGACGCCTTGTTGTCGTCATGCAAGCGCAGCGACGAATCGCGGCGACACAAACACCCATGACGTGACGCACATGATGCAGTCCAATCTTACTGCCCGCTTACATCGCCTCGATATGGCGGTGCAGCATGCATTCAGGGCAGCTGCCAGTCGATGCGAATGCGGTCGAGCAGGCGCTGCGCCTGGACCAGCGCCTGCTTCAGCACGGCCCGGTCGAGCGCGTTGAGCGCGTGTGGATCGATGCGGTTTGCCGCCGGGTGCGCACCGGCTGACGCGCGCTCGCCCTGGTGCAGCAGCCGCAGTTGCTGGACGAAGAAAAAGGCGCGGATCATCGCCTCGACGTCGTCGCCGGCCAGCCCACCCTGCCGCGCAAGCGCCCTCAGCCGCGCGCTGGTAGAGCGCGCCGCGACGCCATCGCGCAGGGCCAGCAGCCGCGCGCAATCGGCGAAGACGCGCGCGCCGCCGGCCTTCAGATCCAGCGTGTGCGGTGCGTCGCGCACGTCGTCCACGCGGAGGCGTCCCCACAGGCCCAGCGGCACACGTGCACGCAAGGCGTTCTGTGCCATCAGACGCAGGAAGCGGGTGCCGGCAGCAGCCTGGGCCACCTGTTCCGTCAGCAGCGCGTCGGCCAGTGCGGCGTCACCGTGCAGCGCCCGCAGATCGAAGAAGATGTTGGCCGCCAGCAGCGCCTCGGGCTGCGGTTCGGCGATCCAGTCGGCGAAGGCCTGGCGCCACTCGTCGAGCGACAGGCAGCAGCGCGGCTGACCGGCCATCACCCCGCCCTCGCACAGCGGAAAGCCGAGTTGCGCCAGCGCGCGGTTGATGTCGCCAGCGACACGCAGCAGCGCCGGTCGCACACTGTCCGCGGCAAGACCGGGCGGCGCATCGAACACCAGCCCATTGTCCTGATCGGTGCAGAAGGTCTGTTCCATCCGCCCTTCCGAGCCGAAGGCCAGCCAGCACCAGCGCACGCGGTCGAACACCGCACTGTCAGGGTGAGTGGAGCGCACGAGATCGATGGCGCGTGCGGTCAGCACGTCGTTCAACGCGGACAGGTGCAGCGTCAGCGCCTCGGCCGAACTGCCGTCCTGCAACTGGGCAACACCGAAGCGGCGCACCGCGCGCGCAGCGTCGGCCAGCGCAGACAGGTCGCCCGCCGCATGGATGCGACCGGCGAGCGAACGGATGTCACTGCGCAGCCTCGCGTACAGATCGTTCTGCGCAATCACGCCGAGCAGCCGCTGGTCGTGATCGGTCACCGCGATGTGGCGCACGTCGTGGCGGGCCATCAGTCGCGCCGCGTCTTCGCCGCTGCAATCGGCGTCGAGCACGTGCAGCGGGCTGCTCATCACCCGCGCCACCGGGGTGTCGAGCGACAGGCCGGGCAGCAGCACGCGCCCCGGCAGGTCGGGCAGCGTCAGGATGCCGATCGCACGCCCCGCCTCGGTCACCAGCACCGAACCGACGCGCTCGTCGTTCATTCGAGTCAGCGCTTCGCGCAGCGATGCATCCGTAGGCACGCAAACAGCTGCGCGACGGATCAGGCGATGCAGGGGAAGGTGTAGATCCGGCCCGCCGTGCAGCGGACCGGAGGTCGGTGTGGTGTCAGCGGCACTCATCGACACCCCACCGGAACGGGCATAGCCGCGGCGCGGGAGACGCGCCGCGGGCCCCGATCAGAGGGTTTGCGCCAGCTGGTCGAGGATGGCCGGATTTTCCAGCGTCGAGGTGTCCTGCGTGATCTGCTCGCCCTTGGCGATCGAGCGCAGCAGGCGGCGCATGATCTTGCCCGAGCGGGTCTTCGGCAGGTTGTCACCGAAACGCAGGTCCTTCGGCTTGGCGATCGGACCGATCTCCTTGCCCACCCAGTTGCGCAGCTCGTTGGCGATCTGCTTGGCTTCGTCGCCGGTCGGACGCGAACGCTTCAGCACGACGAAAGCGCAGATGGCTTCGCCGGTCAGATCGTCCGGACGACCCACGACGGCGGCTTCGGCCACCAGCGGGTGCGCCACCAGCGCCGACTCGATCTCCATCGTGCCCATGCGGTGGCCCGACACGTTCAGCACGTCGTCGATACGGCCGGTGATGGTGAAGTAGCCGGTCTTCGCGTCGCGGATCGCGCCGTCGCCCGCCAGGTAGTAACGACCCTGGAAGTCGGCCGGGTAGTAGCTCTTCACGAAACGGTCCGGATCACCGTAGATGGTGCGGATCATCGACGGCCACGGCTTCTTGACGACCAGGATGCCGCCCTGGCCCCAGGGCACGTCATTGCCGGTTTCGTCGACGATGGCAGCCTGGATGCCCGGGAAGGGCAGCGTGCACGAACCCGGCACCATCGGCGTGGCACCCGGCAGCGGCGTGATCATGTGGCCGCCGGTCTCGGTCTGCCAGAAGGTATCGACGATGGGGCAGCGGCTGCCGCCGACGTTCTGGTAGTACCACTCCCAGGCCGCCGGGTTGATCGGCTCGCCGACCGAGCCGAGGATGCGCAGCGACGACAGGTCGTAGCTCTTCGGGTGCACGGCGTCGTTCGCATCGGCCGCCTTGATCAGCGAGCGGATGGCGGTCGGCGCGGTGTAGAACACGGTCACCTTGTGGTCCTGGATCATCTTCCAGAAGCGGCCGGCGTCCGGGTAGGTCGGCACGCCTTCGAACACGATTTCGGTCGAACCGCAGGCCAGCGGGCCGTAGGTGATGTAAGTGTGGCCGGTGACCCAGCCGATGTCGGCGGTACACCAGAAGACATCGGAAGGCTTGATGTCGAAGGTCCACTTCATCGTCAGGATGGCGTGCAGCAGATAGCCGCCGGACGAATGCTGGACACCCTTCGGCTTGCCGGTCGAACCCGAGGTGTAGAGCAGGAACAGCGGGTGTTCCGCCTCGACCCATTCCGGTTCGCAGGTGTCGGCCTGGCCTTCGAGTGCCTCGTGCAGCCACACGTCGCGGCCGGCAACCATGTTGCAGGCGCCGCCGGTGCGCTTGTAGACGATGACCGTCTTGCACGACTCGCAGCCGCCCATGCCGAAGGCTTCATCGACGATGGGCTTGAGCGGGATGTTCTTGCCGCCGCGGCACTGTTCGTCGGCGGTGATCAGCATGACCGCGCCAGCGTCGCTGATACGGTCGCGCAGCGACTGGGCGGAGAAGCCGCCGAACACCACCGAGTGGGTGGCGCCGATGCGGGCGCAGGCCTGCATCGCGACGATGCCTTCGATCGACATCGGCAGATAGATGACGACACGGTCACCCTTCTTGACGCCCTTCGAACGCAGCGCGTTGGCCAGGCGGCTGACGCGGACCAGCAGGTCGCTGTAGCTGACGCGGGTGACGGTGCCGTCGTCCGCTTCGAAGATGATCGCGGTCTTGTCGCCCAGACCCGCTTCGATGTTGCGGTCCAGGCAGTTGTAGGACACGTTCAGCTTGCCGTCTTCGAACCACTTGAAGAACGGGCGATTGTCTTCATTCAGGGTACGCGTGAACGGCGTCTGCCAAGTCACATGCTCGCGAGCCAGACGAGCCCAGTACCCTTCATAGTCGCGTTCCGCCTCGGCGCACAGAGCCTTGTAGGCATCCATGCCGGACACGGCGGCATTGCTCACCATGTCTTGCGAGGGCTGGTACACGCGAACTTCCGTAGCTTCAGACATACAACCTCCTCCGTCATCTCAAATCTGCAAGCAGGCGGATGGAAACCGCCGTGCAACGTACGGCCTTGTGGGCCGCCGACAGGCGCAGAACTTCGCGCTCGTTTTTCTTCCATCGATTACAGCCTTTGCGGCTTACAGACCGCTTACGCTCGCGGACCGAAGCTGCAAGAACCGGATGGTAATATCGGCGCCGTCTTTTGTCTTATATTCGACTGCGCATGACTAATCTTGGACGTGTTCTAAAAAGCCTCATCTTTGCCAGTCGCTGGCTGCAAGCCCCGCTCTACTTTGGACTGATCGTCGCCCAGGCGGTGTACGTTTACCTGTTCATGGTCGAGCTGTCGCACCTGATCCACAAGATCGGCAACCTGACCGAAACCGACATCATGCTCATCGTGCTGGGCCTGATCGACGTGGTGATGATTGCCAACCTGCTCATCATGGTCATCGTCGGTGGCTACGAAACCTTCGTGTCGCGACTGAACCTGGAAGACCATCCGGATCAGCCGGAATGGCTGTCGCACGTCAACGCCGGCGTGCTGAAGGTGAAGCTGGCCACCGCCCTGATCGGCATTTCGGCCATCCACCTGCTGAAAACCTTCATCAACGCCGGCCAGCTCGACGACCGCGTCGTGCTGTGGCAGGTGGTGATCCACATGGTGTTCGTCGTGTCGGCCATGGCCATGGCCTATACCGACAAGCTGATGACGCAGACGCTGGTGCTCAACAAGACGCACCACTGAGCGCAGCCCGGGCCGCCACGAGCGGCCTCTTCAATACCCGAGGACCTTTCCATGAGCCAACCCATCCGCCAGGACGACTTCATCCAGTCCATCGCCGACGCCTTCCAGTTCATTTCCTGTTATCACCCGCTCGACTTCATCCAGGCACTGGGAGCGGCCTACGAGCGGGAACAGTCGCCGGCGGCGCGCGACGCGATCGCGCAGATCCTGACCAATTCGCGCATGTGTGCAGAAGGCAAGCGCCCGATCTGCCAGGACACGGGGATCGCCGTGGTCTTCCTGAAGGTGGGCATGAACGCGCGCTGGGACGCGTCGATGAGCGTGACCGACATGGTCAACGAAGGCGTGCGCCGCGCCTACATGCACCCGGACAACACGCTGCGCGCCTCGGTGCTGCTCGATCCGGCGGGTGCCCGCAAGAATTCGAAGGACAACACGCCGGCGGTCATCCACTACGAAATCGTGCACGGTGACCACGTCGAGGTGATCTGCGCGGCCAAGGGCGGCGGCTCGGAAAACAAGTCGAAGATGGTCATGCTGAACCCGTCCGATTCCATCGTGGACTGGGTGCTCAAGACGGTGCCGACCATGGGCGCCGGCTGGTGCCCGCCGGGCATGCTGGGCATCGGCATCGGCGGCACGCCGGAAAAGGCCATGCTGCTGGCCAAGGAATCGCTGATGGAGCCGGTGAACATCCAGATCGTCGCCGACAAGGCGGCGCGTGGCGAAAAGCTCACGCGCATCGAGGAACTGCGGCTGGAGCTGATGGAAAAGGTGAACGCGCTGGGCATCGGCGCCCAGGGCCTGGGCGGCCTGTCCACCGTGCTCGACGTGAAGATTCTCGACTACCCGACGCACGCCGCCTCGCTGCCGGTGGCGATGATTCCGAACTGCGCGGCGACCCGCCACGTGCACTTCCACCTCGATGGCTCCGGTCCGGCGAAGCTCGAACCGCCGCGCCTCGAAGACTGGCCGGCGGTGACCTGGCAGGCCGACACCAAGACCTCGAAGCGGGTGGACCTCAATACGCTCACGCCGGAAGAAGTCGCCTCCTGGAAGCCGGGCCAGACCCTGCTGCTGAACGGCAGGATGCTGACCGGCCGCGACGCCGCGCACAAGCGCATCGCCGACATGCTGGCCAGAGGCGAAAAGCTGCCGGTCGATTTCACCAACCGCGTCATCTACTACGTCGGCCCGGTCGATCCGGTGCGCGACGAAGTGGTCGGCCCGGCCGGCCCGACCACCGCCACCCGCATGGACAAGTTCACCGAAATGATGCTGGCGCAGACCGGCCTGATTTCGATGGTGGGCAAGTCGGAACGTGGCCCGGCGGCGATCGAGGCCATCCGCAAGCACAAGAGCGCCTACCTGATGGCGGTCGGCGGTGCCGCCTACCTGGTGTCGAAAGCGATCAAGGCGGCGAAGGTGGTCGGCTTCGAGGACCTTGGCATGGAAGCGATCTACGAGTTCGACGTGGTCGACATGCCGGTCACCGTCGCCGTCGACGCTGGCGGCACCTCGGTGCACGAAACCGGTCCGAAGGAATGGCAGGCGAAGATCGGGAAGATTCCTGTCGCCACCGCGTGATAGTCTCCAGCGCTACCTGAGGCCGGCACCGCCGGCCCGATAAGCGGACCGGCGCCAGTCGGTCCGCACAGCAACAACAGAGGCCGCCTGGAAGCGGTCCGTATTCCCCGCAGAAAAATCCGCCGTCGTGCCGCACAGGCACGGCTTCTGTCTTCCCGCGCGCAGTGCGTGCAGAACGGAGGCGACGCGATGATCTTCGAAGCAGGTCGCATATTCACGCTGGTCGGCTGGCCGGCCGTTCTACTGCTCGCCTGGCTGGCCGGCGAGATTGCCCACCGCGGGCTGGCGATACCGCGCGTCTGCGCCTATTCGCTCGCCGGCATCGTCTACAGCGCCTGGGGCGGCGCGCCGCACGATGCCGAAACCCGGGCCGCCATGTCCTTCCTGGCCAATTTCTCGCTCGCCCTGTTCCTGTTCGAGCTGGGTCACCGCATCAATCTGCGCTGGCTGGTGACCAATTACTGGCTCACGCTGACGGGGATTGCCGAATCGCTGCTCACCTTCGTCGTGGTGCGCGCCATCGCCCTTGCGATGGGCCAGTCGCCTGAGATTGCGATGGTGCTCGGGGCGCTGTCGGTGGCCACCTCGCCGGCCGCACTGGTACGCGTGGTCAACGACCTGCGCGGCTCCGGCCAGGTGACCGAACGCGCGCTGCATCTCTGCGCCATCAACTGCCTGATTTCGGTGCTGCTGATGAAGGGCGCGATCGGCTACTGGCAGTTGCTGGCGTCCGGCAGTGTGGTCAGCGCGGTGTGGAACAGTGCTGCCATTCTCGCCGTATCGGTCGGCTGCGGCATCCTGGTCGGCGTGCCGCTGCCCTGGCTGCTGCGCCGGCTGCGCGCCGACGAACGTGGCGTCACCATCGTGTTCGCGCTGGCGGTGATGCTGGTCACCCTGCTCACCCAGGGCGTCAACGTGTCGCCCTTGCTGGCCGCGCTGACGCTGGGGGTGCTGATGCGCCGCAAGCGGCTGGTGCTGACGCCGGCGCAGCGCAACTTCGGCGTGCTGGGCGAACTGTTGACGCTTTTCCTGTTCGTCTTCGTTGCAGGCATGGCGACCTGGCCGACCACCGCCGCCGGACTGGCACTGGCCGTGCTGCTGTCGCTCGGCCGCATCGCGGCGAAGATGAGCGCGACCGCTGCCTTTGCCCACGTAAGCGGAACCAGCACACGCAAGGGTGCGTTGACCGGGCTGGCGCTGGCACCGCTGTCCACCTTTGCGCTGCTGCTGCTCGAATACAGCCGCACCGCCGGCTTCGGACTCGCCGACAGCGCGCTGTCGGCCATCGCTGGCATGGTGATCGTGATGGAGTTCGTCGGGCCGGTGTTCGCCCAGTGGGCGCTGGTGCTGGCCGGAGAAGCACAGAGGACGGAGGACGCCTGATGCCGCTCGAAACCTTTCACGCCTCGTCGGCGCTCAGCATGGGCGTCGAACTCGAACTGCAGCTGGTCGGCGAACACGACCGCGACCTCGCGTCGGCCGCGGCCGACCTTCTGGAACTGGCGCAGCGCCAGACCTTTCCCGGCGACATCAAGCCGGAAATGACCGACAGCATGATAGAGGTGGCTACCGGCATCCACGACAGCCACGCCACGCTGCTCGCACAATTGCGCCTGATGCGCGATGCGCTGGTGAAGGATGCGACGCGGCTCAATGTATCGCTGTGCGGCGGTGGCACCCACCCTTTTCAGCAATGGTCGGAACGGCGCATCTTCTCGGCACCGCGCTTCCAGCAACTGTCCGGTCTCTACGGTTATCTGGCCAAGCAGTTCACGGTGTTCGGTCAGCACGTGCACATCGGCATGCCCGATCCGGACAGCGCGCTGCGCGTGCTGCACGCGCTCGGGCGCTATGTGCCGCACTTCATCGCACTGTCCGCCTCCTCCCCGTTCTCGCAGGGCAGCGACACGCTGTTCGATTCGGCGCGGCTGAATTCCGTATTCGCCTTTCCGCTCAGCGGCCGCGCACCCTTCGTGCTCGAATGGTCGCGCTTCGAGCGCGACTACTTCGCGCGGATGGAGGACACCGGCATCGTGCGCAGCATGAAGGATTTCTACTGGGACATCCGGCCCAAGCCCGAGTACGGCACGATAGAGTTGCGTGTCTGCGACACGCCGCTGGGCGTCGATCGGGCAGCGCAGATCGCGGTTTACCTGCAGGCGCTGTGCCGACTCATCCTGTCCGGCGAGGACCCTGAACCGGTGGAGGACGACTACCTCGTGTACACCTACAACCGCTTCCAGGCCTGCCGCTTCGGTCTCGACGGACTGATCGTGCATCCGCGCAGCCACGCCGCGCTGCCGCTGCGCGACGACATCGCCGCCACGCTCGAACGGCTGGCGCCTCACGCCGACGCACTGCGGTCGTCGGACGCACTGGACGCGCTGCACCGCATGGTCCGCGGCGGCGGCAACGACGCCACGCGACTACGCGCGGTGCACGCCCGCACGCGCAACCTGCTGGCGGTGGTCGACGACGCGGTCGCCGCCTTCGCCCAATGAGCGGCATGGACATCCTGCTGTGGTCGATCGCGGCACTGCTGGTGCTGATCGGACTGGCCGGCGTCGTATTGCCGGCCCTGCCCGGCATTCCGCTGATGCTCGGCGGCTTCCTGATGATGGCCTGGCTGGACGACTTCACCCACATCGGCACGATCACGCTCACCGTGCTGGGCGCGCTGACAGTACTCGCCTGGCTGATCGATTTCGCGTCGGGCGTGATCGGCGCACAGCGGGTGGGTGCCAGCACGCTGGCGCTGGTCGGCGCTGCGATCGGTACCGTGCTCGGGCTGTTCGCCGGCCTGATCGGCCTGCTGTTCGCACCGCTGGCGGGCGCGGCGATCGGCGAATACATTGCGCGACGCGACGCGCTGCAGGCCGCGCGCGTTGGCGTGGCCACCTGGCTGGGCATGCTGATCGCCGCGGTCGCCAAGGTGGCCATCGCCTTCATGATGCTGGGCATCGCGCTGGCCGCCTGGCTGATCTGACGACCGCTTCAGCGCTTGCCGGTGTATTGCTCCTGCAGCGATCCTGCTGAACCGTCGGGTTGCGAAGCACCGCTGCCATCGCCGCCCTCTCCGACCACTACCGGAGTGCTGCCCGCCGCAGATCCGGGGGCGGACGGCGACGAACCCGGCGTGTCCTGCTGCGCAGGCGTGTCGGCCACCGGCACGAACAGCCAGTCGGCATGACGCAGATCGCCCGCCGGACGGGCAGCTGTGCGCGCCGTCGGACTGACCGGTCCGGGCACGGCCTGCGGTTGCCCCGGGACGGTCGCGGACGGCTGCGTCAGTGGCGTCTTGAGGCTGGTCGCCACCTTGTCGCCGGTCGCATCGACCCAGCGCGGCAGCACGTGGATGCGCGCCACCTTTTCCGATCGGCTGTGTATCGCGCGGATCTGCCCCTGCGACATGACCAGCCCCCAGTCACGGTTGTGGGTCATCGGATCGACATAGATCTTGCGCAGATGGCGCATCGGCACCTGATGCCGCTTGTCTTCAAGCAGATCCTCCAGCCGTGCCGGATAGGCTTTCGGCTCCGCCGGCGAGGCGTCGTAGTAGCGCTGCAGCGCACGCGAGAACTCGCCGCCGATGAACAGCAGTTCGCGTTCGCGCTCGGTCTGCGACAGCGTGGTCCACATCAGCGCGCTGCCGGCAGCAGCAATGCCCAGCGCAGCGACTGCGAACAGCAGCAGCAGATAGGAAAAGCCGCGCTGATCCGCCCGCATCGCGTCAGAGGTCGGAATAGGCGACGCCGTCGCGTGACGTGCCTTCGGCACCGCTCTTCAGGTCGGCCACGCCACTCTCGGTCGCCGAATCGCGCGGCGGCACGACGATCCAGGTTTCGCTGCTGTCGGTGACCGGGTCGAAGGGCAGCTTGCGCAGATACTGCTTGTCGACGAGGTCCTGCAGGCTTTGCGGCCAGGCACCGCGGTCACCGCGGAACTTGTCGATCGCATCGCGGGTGACCGCCAGCGTCTGCTTCAGCGTCGCCTCCTTCGAGCGATCGAGATGTTCGAAGTAGCGCGGTGCGGCAATGGTCAGCAGCACCGCGATGATGGCCATGACCACCAGCAGTTCAATCAGCGTGAAACCGCGCTTGCGGGCGAAAGTGAACATCACCAGTTCCGGTACGGAATGCCGTTCAGGCCGGTGCGGCCGGACAGCGAATAGACATCGAACACATCGGCGCCGGGCACGGGTTCGTCCGGCGGGCTGGCGTAGCTGCGCAGGCCCCAGGTCTGCTCGGGCGGAGTCGATGTATCGGTATGGAAGGGGTCGCGCGGCACGCGGCGCAGGAAGTAGATCTTCACGTCGTTCGGCTGCTTGACGTCGCGCACGCCATTGACCAGCACGTCGAGGCTGGGCGGATAGCCGCTGGCACCGACCTTCTTCTCGATGCGCCCTTCGTCCCAGGCCTTCTTGTAATCGTCGAGCGCGGTACGTATCTGCCGCAGCGAGGTACGCAGTTCGGCCTCGTTCGCACGCACGCGCGCCAGCTCCATCATGGGCATGGCCATGGTCGCGAGCACGCCGACGATGGCGATCACCACCATCAGCTCGATCAGCGTGAAACCGCGGGAAATACGTGTATGACGCAGCATGCACCGCAGGTTAACACAGCACCATCACGGCACCGTGACAGCAGACACCATGGTCCGTTGCCATTGAATCACGGGCCGCGCGCGAATCCCGATGCGTCCAGATCAAGGCGGGCCGACGCCAGCTGACTGGCCGTCAGGGGCCCAACGCGGTCCATGTCTCGCACGCTGCAAACGCGGTTCGCGATTCAATGGAAACAGACCCTAGCTCAGATGACTGCGCCAGGGTTGAGGGCCGTCGTGTTCGCGCAACCATACGTAGCGCTGCGAACGCCACTCGCGCAACGCGTTGAGCGCGGTGTCGAAGTCGGCATAGGGCAACTGATACAGCAGCTGCAGGTCGAATGGCGCATCGTGCTCGAGCGCGTCGAGCAACTGCCGGAAGATGGATGCGCTGTTTCCGCTGTCCGCGGCGTGCGCCTTTTCGAACACGACTTGCAGGTGCATGAGCAATCCTCCCGGGCTGGTTCCGACCGACGGCGAGCTACTGATTTAGCACGAAGCGGCGGTCGTCATCTATCGCGGCGCGCCGAGATTTTCTGCCCTCCGCGCGCGACGCGCGTCAGGCATAGCCCTGCGGGTTGCTGCGCTGCCAGTTCCACGCATCGGCGCACATCTGCGCGAGGTCGCGCTGCGCAACCCAGCCCAGGAGCCGGTTTGCGTGCGCCGGGTCGGCGTAGCACTGGGCGATGTCCCCCGGCCGTCGATCGACGATGCGGTAGGGCACCGCGCGTCCGCTCGCCTGCTCGAAGGCGCGCACGACCTCGAGCACGCTGTAGCCACGACCGGTACCCAGATTCACCGTCAGCAGACCGGTGTGTTCCGCAAGGTAGTCGATGGCGCGCACGTGGCCTTGAGCGAGGTCAAGCACGTGGATGTAGTCGCGCACGCCGGTGCCGTCCGGCGTCGGCCAGTCACCACCGAACACGCGCAACTCGGCCAGCTTGCCCACCGCCACCTGGCTGACAAAAGGCATCAGATTGTTCGGCAGGCCGTTCGGGTCTTCGCCGATCAGGCCGGACTCATGCGCGCCGACCGGATTGAAGTAGCGCAGCAGTGCGATGCGCCAGGACGGATCGGCCACAACGAGGTCTTGCAGCAGGTACTCGACCATCCATTTCGAACGGCCGTAAGGATTGGTCGGCCCGGTCGGGAAATCCTCGCGGATGGGCACCGACGCCGGATCACCGTAAACCGTGGCCGACGACGAGAAGGCCAGCGTCTTCACGCCGGCTTCGGCCATCACCTCGCACAGCGCCACCGTGCCGCTGACGTTGTTGTCGTAGTACTCGAGCGGCTTCGCGACCGACTCGCCGACCGCCTTCAGGCCGGCGAAGTGGATCACTGCGTCGATGTCGTGCGCCGCAAATACCGCGCGCATCGCGGCGCGATCGCGGACATCGGCCTGCACGAAGGCCCGCAGCGCCTGCCCGGCGATGCGTTCGACGCGCGTCAGGGATTCGCGCTTGCTGTTGCACAGGTTATCTACAACCACCACCTGGTGGCCCGCAGCCATCAGTTCGATGCAGGTGTGCGAGCCGATATAGCCCGCGCCACCGGTGACCAGCACACGCGACATGGATGCTCCCTGACAGGATTTCGACGCAGCGCCCGACAGTGGGCGGAGAACGCCGGGGCCCTCGTCGGCGCCCGGCGGGGGACGATCTCAGTGGTGGTGGCCGTGGTCGCCGTGCACGTGGCCGTGCGACAGCTCTTCCGCCGACGCCTGGCGCACTGCTGACACCGAGCACGAGAACACCAGTGCGGTGCCGGCCAGCGGGTGATTGCCGTCGATCACGACGCGGTCGTCGGCAATGTCGGTCACGGTATACAGGCCCTCTTCCTCGCCATCTTCGCTGACGCGCTCGAACTGCATGCCGACTTCGATGTTGTCCGGGAAGTTCGCACGCGATTCGATCTCGACCAGTTCTTCGTCGTACTCGCCGAAGGCATCTTCCGGCTGCAGCTTCACGACCACTTCGTCGCCGACGGTCTTGCCTTCAAGTGCTTCCTCGATCGGCTGGAAAATACCGCCGTAACCGCCGTGCAGATAGGCCAGCGGGGCTTCGCCCGGATCGACCATATTGCCGTCCGGATCCGTCACGCTGTACTTAAGGGTGACGACCGAGTTCTTGCTGATGAGCATTCCTGATTCCTTTCATGTGCAGTGCGCGCACGCGTTCGAGGACTTCCCCGGCGTGCCCGCGCGGATTCACGCCATATTGCGCGTAACGTATGACACCCTTCCGATCGATGATGAATGTCGAGCGGGTCATGCAGAACCGCAGCTTTCCGTCGACCTCGCGCTCACGCCAGACGCCGTAGCGCCGGCTGACCTCGCCATCGATGTCCGACAGCAGCCTGACCGTCAGGCCGTGCTTGTCGCGAAAATCTGCGTGTGTGAAACATTCGTCGCGGCTGACACCGAGCACGGTGCAGTCACAACGCCGGAAATCGTCGTCCAGATCGCTGAACTCGATGGCCTGGGCCGTACAGCCCGGGGTGTCGTCCTTGGCGTAGAAGTAGAGCACCATCAGGTGCTGCCCCAGCTGGTCGCCCAGATTGAACAGCTCCAGATCGGCATCCGGCAGTTCGAACAGCGGAGCGGGTTGTCCTGCATTCAACATGCGCACCTCCCATCCACACGACGCGACCACGAAACATCGCACGCTCTGGAGTCCGGCGGATTCTATCAGGCGAGCCTTCCGCGCCGTTGTAAAAAAAGCCGTCGCCGCATTGCACAAATGTGGTCCTGACGCACCAAAGAGCATCACACCCCGACTGAGTCGAACGTCCGTCAACAATCAACTTTATTAAATATATTCAAATAGTTGAAAATTTGTCTTCAGAAAGAGCAATGACAAACAGAAAGTGGCCTGAGTCTTGCATACCTGTTTCACCAGGAACGCTGAGCTGCTCGCAGTGTGCGGAATGACCTCCTTACTTGTCGTTGCAAATGAGGGCGTCATCGCGGATTGTGAGGGGCTGATGTTCTTGCAAGAATCTGGGTTCCACTTTGTCACTTTTTGTGAAAGGACAGGATATGAAGAAAACCTTGGTCGCAACTGTTGTATGCGGTCTGTTTGCAGTGGGAAGCGCGAATGCCGCGACGACCAGCTGGGACGACCACGCAACGATCGAAACCGGCATCGCCTCGCTGTCCGGCTCCTTCTCGGAAATTTTCACCTTCACGCTGACCGCTCCGACCACCTCGCTGTCCACGCTGGCCGTATCGGCAGAAGCATCGCCGTTCTTCGGTCTGAGCGAAGACAGCATGGTGTGGCTGTACAAGGAAACCGGAGCGGTGGACAAGTTTCTGTCCGCCTACAGCTTCGGCACCCTGTTCACCGCCAACGGCCTGCTCGCCGGCGATTACTACTACAAGGTGACCGGTTCCACGACCGGCAGCCTGGGTGGTGTGCTCGCACTGACCTCGACGACCGCCCCGGTCGCCGTGGTGCCGGAAGCAGACACCTACGCGATGATGCTGGCTGGCCTGGGCATGATCGGCCTGATGGCAAAGCGTCGCATGGGCTGAGCTTCACTTGCCTGAAAACAAAAAAGCACCTTCGGGTGCTTTTTTGTTGCCTGATCGAAGCATCCAGACCTGCTGCGCCGCAACACTGTCAAGAATATCGACAGCCGGAACCTAGTACTTCGGTATTAGATGACCCGCCCGAACATCCTGCCATCCGGGCGCCTCGGCAAAAACCCATTTCTTTTCATCGCACTGCACAAACCACCTTGACCTGCCTGGACGGGCAGGGTGCACGCGAACACATCCCGCTCTGTAACAATTGTCGACAATCGACACTCGGCCTGCTTGCGCCACCATGAATAACTGTATAAAAATACAGTTCTCGTACAGCAAGCGCCCACCCCATGTCGAACGACAGCCTGACGTCCCGCCAGCAGGAAATCCTGCAACTGATCCGTGACGCAGTCAGCGAACGCGGCAGCCCGCCCACCCGCGCCGAAATCGCACAGGCCTTCGGCTTCCGTTCGCCGAACGCCGCCGAAAGCCATCTGCGCGCACTGGCACGCAAGGGCGTCATCAGTCTCGACGAAGGACGCGCGCGCGGCATCCGGCTGTCCGAGCCCGCAGGCATTCCACTGATAGGCCGGGTCGCGGCCGGCAATCCCATTCTTGCCGACGCCCACGTGCAGGGACGCTATCAGGTTGACCCGTCGATGTTCTCGCCACGTGCCGACTATCTGTTGCGTGTGCGGGGCTTGAGCATGCGCGACGCCGGCATCCTCGACGGCGACCTGATCGCCGTTCATGCGACCTCCGAAGCACACAACGGCCAGATCATCGTCGCCCGGCTGCACGACGAAGTGACCGTGAAGCGTCTGCGTCGCAGTGGTGCCCAGGTCGAGCTGCTGCCGGAAAATCCCGAATTCAGTCCCATCGTCGTCGACACCCGGCGCGACCCGCTGGTGATCGAGGGCGTCATGGTGGGGCTGATCCGCAACGGCAGCGCGGTCTGACGCGATGAGCGCCTCCAGCCTGCATACCCTGTTGCACCGTCCGGATGTCTGGCGTGCCAACGACACGGCGGCGGACGCGTGCCCCACCGTGTCCACCGGTCATCCGGCGCTCGACGCCGAACTGCCCGGCGGAGGCTGGCCGATCGGCGACATGAGCGAAGTGCTGACCGACTGCTGCGGGCACGGTGAAGTCTCCCTGCTGCTGCCCATGCTGGCCCAAGCCAGTCAGGCCGATGGCTGGGTGGCCTGGGTAGCGCCGCCTTGGTATCCGAATGTTTCGGCGCTCGCCGCCGCGGGTCTGTGCACGCCTCGCATGCTGGTGATCCAGGCGGGGAGTGCCGGCGAGCGTGTCTGGGCGCTGCGTCACGCACTCAACTCGGGGGCGTGCAGTGCAGTCACCGGCTGGCTCGACCGGGTAGACACAGCCCTGCTGCGCCGGCTGCAGCTGGCGGTGCGTGAGGCCGCGCTGCCGCTGGTGCTGTTCCGCCCCGCCTCCGACGCGCATATGGCCTCGCCAGCCGCCTTGCGCCTGCAAGTATCCATCGCTGCGGAAGGCGAAGTGCGCATCGACATCCTGAAGCGACGCGGTCGCCCAGCCAACCGGCCGGTTCATCTCGGCACACGTCCGGGCATCCCGGTGCGGCGTGCCGACATCCAGCGCCGGCGCCCTGCCCTGGCGCTGGTCGGCTGACAGGCCTGCGACATGGATCTGCGTACGACATGCTCTGGCTGGCACTGGTCTTTCCCGAGTGGCCGCTGCAAGCGCGCTTCCGCGCTCAGGCTCACACACAGCCGCTGGCGGTGGCGGCGAAGCAGCGTGTGGTCGCGCTGGATGCGACAGCGCTGGCTCAGGGCGTGCGCCCCGGCCAGCGGGTGGCCGACGCACTGGCACTAGCGCCCGACCTGCTGATCAGCCCGCGCGACAGCCGGGTGGAAGATGCGGCACTGAAGGACGCCGCCGGCTGCGCACTGCATTTCACCCCTCATGTCGCCCTCGCAACCGACGGACTGCTGCTGGAAATCGCCGGCAGCATCCGTCTGTTCGGCGGCCTCGACGGTCTGCTGCGCGCCTTGCGCAGCGCACTGGCTGCCGCCGGCTTTCATGCCCTCAGCGCCTGTGCCCCGACACCGCGCGCCGCACGCTGGCTCGCCCTCGGCACACCCGGTCGTACGGTACGCGGCCCTGGAGCCTTGCCGGCAGCGCTGGCCGCACTACCGCTCGACGTGACCGAAGCAGGTGAGGCACGGCTGGCCACCTTGCGCGAAGCCGGTCTGCGCAGCGTGGGAGACGCGATGAAGCTGCCGCGCGACGCACTGGCGCTGCGCGATGTACAGGCCCTGCGTCGCCTGATCGATCAGGCGCTCGGGCAGACCGCCGATCCGCGCATGTTTTTCTCGCCGCCTCCGGAAATCGACAGCCGGATCGAACTGCCGGTACCGCGTCACGATGCCGATGTACTGCTGTTCGCCGCCAGCCGGCTGTTCAACAGTGCGTGCTCCCAGCTGGCTGCGGCACACGCTGGCATCGCCGAGTGCCTGCTCGAACTGCAGCACGAGCACGAAGCCCCCACCCGGCTGGAACTGCGCACCGGTACCCCCACCCACGACGCCCGCCTGCTTGCATCGCTGACGCGCGAGCATCTGGCGCGCATCGCCCTGCCCGAAGCGGTCACCGCGCTGAGACTGCGGGCACCCGACTGGATCGAACAGCCCGGCCGCAGCCGCGACCTGTTCGGCACCCAGGCACCCTCGCCGCAGGACCGTCAGGAAGCCCGCGACGTACTGGTCGAACGGCTGCGTGCTCGCCTCGGTCCCGATGCGGTCTACAGTCTGTCGGCCAGCGGCGACCACCGTCCGGAACGGGCGCAGCATCGGGATGAACCGGGTCGTGCGCAGCCGGCTGCCGGCAAGCCTCAGCGTCCCCTGTGGCTACTGCCGGAACCCGAACTGCTGGCCGAACGCGACGGTCAGCCCTGGCGCAATGGGCCGCTGCATTGCCTCGGCCGCGCCGAGCGAATCGAGGCCGGCTGGTGGGACGACGCTGGCGGTAACGACCATCCGGCCGAAGCGCTGCGCGATTACTACATCGCCGTCGGACCACGCCAGGAACGGTTGTGGATCTATCGCGAACACACGGCGCCGCATCGCTGGTATCTGCAGGGGCTGTTCGCCTGAAGTAGCATCCGTCCCGACACATTGCGTACGATGAAACGACGATCATGGACACCCTGCAGACACTCACTTCCACCTTCGCACACGCCGGACAGGTCACCTGGATAGGCGTACGCCCGGCGCGGATGCAGCCGCTGCGCGTCGTCGACACAGTGCAGGCCATCGAATCGCTCGGGCTCGAAGGTGACCGCTACGCCAGCCCGGACGGCAAGCGGCAGGTCACGCTGATCCAGGCCGAACACCTGCAGACGGTGGCCGACCTGCTCGGTCTGGGCGAGGTCGACCCCGGCCTGGTACGGCGCAATATCGTGGTCAGCGGTCTGAATCTGCTGGCACTCAAGGGCAAGCGCTTCCGCGTCGGCGATGCCCTGCTGGAATACACCGGCCCCTGCGACCCGTGCTCGCGCATGGAAACCAATCTGGGCAAGGGGGGCTACAACGTAATGCGCGGTCATGGCGGCATCACTGCGCGCGTGCTGCGCAGCGGCCTGATCCGTCAGGGCGATTCGGTGACGCCCGAGAACGAATGAACGGGTCTGGTCTCCTGCCCGCGCAATAATCGCTGCATCAGAAGAAGGAGAAAACGACATGGATCGAAGACGCGTACTGACCACCCTGCTGGCCGGCGGTGCCGCTGCCCCGCTGGCCTTCGACGCACTGGTGCGCGAAGCCCTCGCCCGTGACAGCCGTACCGGCTTGCGCGGCTTCCGGGGCGACGTCAGTGTCAATGGCGCGCCAGCGAACTTCCACATGGAAATCCGTCCGGGCGACACGATACGTACCGGCCCGGGCGCCGAGGCGATCTATGTGCTCGGTCGCGACGCCTTCCTGCAGCGTGGCGAATCGCATGTCGCCTTCGGCAGCGGCGCTGCCGCCGACCTGATGCGGGTGATCACCGGCAAGCTGTTGTCCGTGTTCGACCGCGGCCAGAAGCGCATCGCCACACCGGCCGCGACGATAGGCATACGCGGCACCGGTTGCTACATCGAAGCGGCCGAGGAACGGACCTATTTCTGTCTGTGCTACGGCGAGGCGGAACTGGCGCGCAACAGCGATCCGGCCCAGCGCGAAACCGTGCGCACGCGGCACCACGACAAGCCGATGTGGCTCAGCGACAAGCCTGGCGTCGACATGATGTCGGCCGCCGGGGTCATCAATCACACCGACGCCGAACTGACGCTGCTCGAAGGTCTGGTCGGCCGCAAGCCACCCTTCGCCGGCATCGGCTGGCCGCCGTCCACCGGCTATTGATCCACTCTGCCGGCTCAGGCCGGCGGCGCCACCTTCATCACCTCTTCCATCGTGGTGACGCCCTGCGCGATCTTCAGTGCACCGGACACGCGCAGCGGGTACATGCCTTCGCGATAGGCCTGATCGCGCAGCGCGCCGATGTCCGCACCGGTCGACACCAGCGACTTGATTTCCGGTGACATCAGCAGGATTTCGTAGATGCCGATACGCCCCGAATAGCCGGTCATGCGGCAGTCCAGACAGCCGACGGCCTGCGTGAAGCGTTCCGGCCGGGTGGCCTTCCACGGTGCCACCAGATCCTTCCACGCCTGCGGATCGGTGTCCTGCGGGGACGCCGGCTTGCGGCAATGCGGACACAGCGTGCGCACCAGCCGCTGTGCCATCACGCCAAGTACGGTCGCGTTCAGCAGATAGCTGGGCACACCCAGATCGAGCAGGCGGGTGATGGCCGATGGCGCATCGTTCGTGTGCAGCGTGGACAGCACGAGGTGACCGGTCAGCGCCGCCTGGATCGCCATTTCGGCGGTTTCGAGATCGCGTATCTCGCCCACCATGATGATGTCCGGGTCCTGCCGCATCAGCGAGCGGATGCCGGCCGAGAAGGTGACGCCGATGTCGGCCGACACCTGCACCTGGTTGAAGGCAGGCTCGATCATTTCGATCGGGTCTTCCAGCGTGCAGACGTTCACCTCGGGCGTGGCGAGGTTCTTCAGCGTCGAATAAAGCGTGGTGGTCTTGCCGGAGCCGGTCGGGCCGGTCACCAGCACGATGCCGTTCGGCTGCGTGGTCATCTGCTTCCAGCGCCGCGCGTCCTCGTCGGAAAAACCGAGGTCGCGGAAGTCGCGCACCAGCACTTCGGGGTCGAACACCCGCATCACCAGCTTTTCGCCGAAGGCGGTGGGCAGCGTGGACAGCCGCAGTTCGATCTCCTGGCCGTCCGGCGCGCGCGTCTTGATCCGCCCATCCTGCGGACGGCGCTTCTCCACCACGTCCATACGGCCCAGTATCTTGATGCGCGAGGTCATCGCGCCCAGCACCGGCATCGGGATCTGGTAGACCTGATGCAGCACGCCATCGATACGGAAGCGCACGACGCCGAAATCGCGCCGCGGCTCGATGTGGATGTCGCTGGCGCGCTGCTCGAAAGCGTACTGCCACAGCCAGTCGACGATGGTGACGATGTGCTGGTCGTTGGCATCGAGCGGCCGGTTGCTGCGCCCCAGTTCGACCAGCTGCTCGAAGTTCGAGGCGCCCGCACCGCTGACGTCGCCCCGCTTGGCCGCGCCCTTGACCGACTTGGCCAGACTGTAGAACTCGACCACATAGCGGGCGATGTCGTCCGGATTGGCGATGACGCGACGGATGGGCCGGCGCAGTATCGGCGCCAGTTCCTTCTCCCACTCGGTCATGAAGGGCTCGGCGGTGGCGATCACCACCTCGCGCGTCGACGCCTGCACCGGCAGAATGCGGAAGCGGTTCGCGTAGGCGCTGGACACCACTTCGGTCACTGCCGCGAAATCGACCTTCAGCGGATCGATGTGGTAGTAGTCGTGACCGCTCCAGCCGGCCATCCACTCGGTCAGCGCATCGAGATTGAGCACCCGGTGCGGTGGATGCAGCGATTTCCACTTCTGGCCGGCCAGCACGACCAGCGGATGGTCACCGCCCCGCCAGTAGCGACGGTCGTGCAGGAATACGCGGGCCACCGACTCGCCAAGCAGGCCGTCGGCCACCATGCCCTCTACCAGTTCCTGCAGCGTGACCTTGTGTTCCCGCGTGTCCTTGCCGGACGAGGCCTGTTTCATCAATGTCTCCGTGGATCGGGTCCGCATGCTCTGCGCCCGGCACGCGCCGGGGGCGGACACCCCATCCTGTGCTCCCGACTATAGCCGAGCGGGCGCTGACCGACGGCGGGCTGGCTGCTACGGATCGTGCACCGCATCACCCGGGAGCCCTCATCAGGCAAGGCAAGCGGCAGCCGCAGCCAGGGCCGTTCCGGCGAGGCGTACGACACCCTGCACAGGCCATCCACGAACCCGGCGCAGGGTGCAATCAAATTTTCAAGCAAAACTGTTCCGCCTTGTCGTAACATGCACTTACAGGGTCAGACTCTGTCTGGATTCGTGCACCAGACAGCAGGAAAAAAAGGCAGGAAAACTGCCTCTCCAATTCGCCTCAAGAGGCGATTGTTTTCAGCATGCTTAAAGTCGGACATGCCGACGGAGGCTGAAATGGATCTGTTGACCCCGCGCCATGGAGCAGGACGGCACCTGCCGTATCGCTCCGGAAAGAGTATCGACGCTGCCGCGCCTGCCCACGATGTATTTCGTATGGAGGCGTGCAATGCAGATCATTGATCGCACCCGTGCTCATCTGCACACGGTGCCGCTGCCTGGCATGGCCGCCAATGCGCCACGCCTGCTGTCCACACCTATCCTCACTTCGCGCTACGAGGCGGAAACGCGCGCCTTGTGGATGTATGCCCACCCGACCGGACGCCCCTGCTTCACGCCGGAGTTGCTGGCCGACGTCGTGGCGCAGCAGCAGGAGGTGGAACTGGCGCCGGGCACGGTGGATTTCTTCCTCAACTGCTCGGGCGTACCCGGCGTCTATAACCTCGGCGGCGATCTCGACCTGTTCCAGAAGCTGGTCGAGGCAGGCGACGAGGCCGGACTGATGCGCTACGCCGAAGCCTGCATCCGCGCCATCAACAACAACGTCGCCGGTCTGCATGCCGATGCGGTGTCGATGGCGGTGGTCCAGGGCGACGCGCTGGGTGGCGGTTTCGAGGCAGCGCTGTCCTGCCACGTGGTGATCGCCGAACGCGGCGCCAAGCTGGGCTTCCCGGAAATGATGTTCAACCTGTTCCCGGGCATGGGCGCCTACAGCCTGGTCGCACGCAAGGCGGGCCCGCGCGTGGCGGAAGACCTGATCCTGAACGCGAAGGTGCTGCCGGCCGAGAAGATGCACGAACTGGGTCTGGTCGACCACCTGGCCGAGCCGGGCCGCGGCGAATGGGTCGCGCGCGACGTGATGCGCTCGATGTCGTCCCAGCTCAAGGGGTTCCGCGCCTTCCAGCGCGCCAAGATGCACGCCTACGTGCGTCTGACCTACCAGGAACTGGAAGACGTGACCCGCGAATGGGTACGCGGCGCGATGAAGCTCGACCGCAAGGACCTGCGCACGATGGAACGCCTGGTCAAGGCGCAGAACCGCATGCACGCAGCGAATCACCCGGGCACCGGCAGCGTCAGCGCCTGAGTGTTCCGACCGCCGGCCGGTTCGATGCACGCACCGGCCGGATCACCTTACGCCTCAGTTCGCGTACTTCACCGAGCAGCCATAGGGGCGCGTCTGCGCCTTGGCCACCGGTTTCCCCGCCAGTACCGCATCGATGGCCAGCCGTGCCAGCGGCTCGGCCTTCGGAATGTCGTTCACATCCGGCGAGGCGATGCTGTCGATACCACCCATATAGGCCAGCCGGCCGTCGGGCGCGATGACGTACATGTGCGGCGTTACCTGTGCAGCATAGGCACGACCGACCTTGCCTTCGTAATCGAGCAGGTAATGGGTTGGCACTGCCCCCTGCTCTTTCATCATGCGGTTCGCCGTCGGGCCGTCGACGTGGCCCTGAGTGCCGGGTGCCGAGCTGAGCACGGTGAGCCACACCGCCCCCTTCCCGGTCGCGTCCTTCTGCAGCGCCTGCATGCCGCCGCTGTACCACTTCTGCACGTAGGGGCAACCGTGATTGGTCCATTCCATCACCACCGTCCTGCCGGCGAAATCGGACAGCTTCACGTTACGGCCATTGGAATCGACGGCGGTGAAGGCCGGCGCCGGCTCGCCGATACGCGGCGCGGCATGGACGGCGGCGGCAAGCAGCGTGCTGGCCAGCAGGCCTGAGCAAAGCATGGCTTTGATGGTCATCGACAAGGTCTCCTCATGAAGCGATGTGATCGAGCACGATCTGCGGCGTCAGTATCTGCGGCAGCACGACGCCCTCCCGGCCGGGCGCGTAATACACGTAGAGCGGCACGCCGTCGCGACCGTGCGACTGCAGGAAACGGGTGATGTCCGGGTCGGCGCGCGTCCAGTCGCCTTTCAGGTAGACGACGCCGCGGTCGGCGAAGGCGCGCTGCACGGTATCGGTCGATAGCGCCACCTTTTCGTTCATCAGACAGGTGACGCACCAGGCGGCTGTCATGTTCACGAACACCGGTCGGCCGGCGGCGCGCAGATCGGCCAGGCGCTGCACCGAGTAGCCATCTTCGGCCTGCTGCGCGACGGCCGTCGGCGTCACCGGCTCCGGTGTGCGCCCGAGCGCCAGCAGGCCAGCCAGCAACGCCAGTGCCGCCGCGCTGTGCCAGCCCAAGGGGCGCGCTGCACCGCGCTGCGCCACACCGAACAACCAGGCCGCCAGCGCCACCAGCAGCAGTGCAGCCAGCACGTGCAGCACGCCATCGGCCCCGCTCTGCTGGCTCAGCACCCAGACCAGCCAGGCGGCCGCGCCGTACATCGGGAAGGCCAGCGCCTGCTTCAGTCGGTCCATCCAGGCGCCCGGTCTGGGCATGTGTGCAGCCGCCGCCGGAAAGAAGGCGAACAGCAGATAGGGCAGCGCCATGCCCAGTCCGAGCGCAACGAAGATGCCCACGGTCACCGGCGCCGGCGCGCCCAGCGCAGCCGCGATCGCCCCACCCATGAAGGGCGCGGTGCAGGGCGTCGCGACCACCACCGCCAGCACGCCGGTGAAGAAGCTGCCCGCCAGCCCGCCGCGCGAAGCCAGCGATTCGCCAGCCGATGCCAGCCGGGCACCGATGTCGAACACGCCGGACAGATTCAGCCCGATGCCGAAGAGCAGCGTGGCCATGGCAGCGACGAACACCGGCGACTGGAACTGGAAGCCCCACCCGGCCTGGCTGCCGGCGGCGCGCAAGGCAAGCAGCAGTGCGGCCAGCAGCAGGAAGCTGGCGACCACGCCAGCGCAATAGGCGAGCGACTGCAGGCGCACCGCCGCGGCGCGGTCACCCCCCATCCTCGCGAACGACAAGGCCTTGATCGCCAGCACCGGGAACACGCAGGGCATCAGGTTCAGCAGCAGGCCGCCGGCGAAGGCGAACAGCAGCGGCCACAGCAGCCCCTCGTCGATGGGCGCAGCGACCGGGCGCGCCGGTGCCGCTGGCGGCAGGGCATCGGCGGCCGCCAGGCTGAGCACCGGCGTACGTACCGGCGACTCGCCCGGCGTCGCCACCCACAGCGCCCGCTCGACGCCGTCGGCGCCGCGGACACGCAGCACGCCCTCGAGCGCCTTGGCCGGATCGAAATCCGGGCCGGGCTTCAACACGATGCGCGCCGCATCGCCTGCCGTGTTGAGGGTCTGGGCAGCGCCGTGCTCGACGCGCCCCCAGTCGGCCGGGAAGAAATCGGCCGCCTGCAGACTGCCGGCGCCCGTCCCCTCCAGCGTCAGCACGCCCTGTGCATCGACCGTCGCGCGCCACCCGCTGCGCGTCGGCATCGCCGCGCGCGCCGCGTCGAACAGCGCCGCATCGGGGCTGTCCTGCGCGGTGCCCGCGGGCAGTTCGAGTCTGAACACCCCCTCTTCCGGGATGCAGATGTCCTTGCATACCAGCCAGTTCGCCTTCACCGACAGCGCGGCTGTGCCGGCAAGGGCAGGCGGCAGCGTCACCGTGAAAGGCAGCAGCACCTCGCCCTGATGGACGAAGGTGGTGATGGGCCCATCGACGTGGCGTTCCGGTGCCGGCCAGCTCACTTCGCCGAGCACGGAGCCCGCAGGCGCGAACACCTCGATGCGCGGTGCCTGGCCGGCATCGCCCGGATTCATCCAGTAGATGTGCCAGCCGGGCTGGAAGCGGAAGTGCAGACCGAGGTCGAGCGTCTGCCCGGGCGCGGCGACGTCGATCGCCGACAGCAGCGCGACGGTTGCGCGCGGGCTGACCTGTGCCTCGCTGCGCGCGGCGTGCAACGCCGGCGCGGCGCTGGTCAGCGCAAGTACACAACAGAGATGACGAATGAAGGACATCGTGCGGAAGGTATGAATATCGTGCGAGCGCCGGGCGCCCGTTTGCTCGTCGCTCAGTCGACCACGATAGACGATGCCGGTTCGCTTCCATCGCCTCGCCTACGGCAGCGGCGACAAGGCCGGCGCGCTGCGTCCGGCAATAAGGCACTGCGTCACGGAAGAACGGGAGTTACGGCACTAACGATGCTCATGAATCCGCGCCCGGCGATCGTTATGACTTGGGTTGCAGAGCGAAAACAAGAAGCGGCGCCCTACGGGTGCGTCAGCACACGTCGCACATGAGGAGAGCCGAGCCATGGCCCAGTACAAGAACATCGAAGTCGATGCCGAGCTGGCGGGTGTCATCCGCCATATGGACAACGTCGAGGAGTACCGCGAACTGTTGCGTAACCTGCAGTCGGTCTGGGACAACCTGACCATGCTGGGCCAGCTGTCCGGCACCGGCACCGACATGAGCGGCACCCGGCACGCTTTCGCCGAACTGACCGGCACGCTGCTGAACCAGCTCGGCCACGAGGAACTGCGCACCTGCCGGCAGGACATGTCGGCCAAGGCGCAGGTCGCGATCGACATCCTGGTGCGCAACCTGTTCGAGCGCACCGCCGACATCGGTTTCCTCGCCTGCGACGCCGACATCCGGCAGTTCATCGGCAAGGTGCGTGAATGCGCCGGAAACGTGCTGCTGGCGCGCGACCTGGCCGCCGCGCGGACGCAACTGCGCGCGCGCTTCGCCGAATACGCGGCGAAGTACACGGTGTATTCAGACATCGTGCTGACCGACACCGAAGGCCACATCCTGCTGCGGCTTGACGACGCGACGGCACCGGCACAGTCGCACGACGCGCTGATCGCCGACGCCCTGGCGACCGACGCCGGCTACGTGGAAACCTTCCGCGCCATCGACTTCCTTCCGACGCAGACACAGTCGCTGGTCTATTCCTGCCGCGTCTGCGACGACGCGGGCGGGGCAATCGGCGTACTGAGCCTGGTATTCCGCTTCGACGACGAAATGCAGCGCATCTTCGACGGCCTGCTGACGGCCGCCGACTGGGCGGTCATCCTGGTCGTCGACGCCGACCACCGGGTGATCGCCAGTTCGGACCGCTTCCACGTTCCGCTCGGTGCCCGTCTGCCCTGCTCCGACGGTCCGGAGGTCCAGCGGCTGCGCTTCGCCGCGCGCGAATACCTCGCCATGCGCTGCCCGAGCCGCGGTTATCAGGGCTACGCCGGCCCCGGCTGGTGCGGGCTGGTGATGCTGCCGGTCGAGCACGCCTTTGCACGCGAAGCGGCCGCGCCGCTGCGCGCGCTGGGCGACGAGGTACGCAGCGCCATCATGTCCAGCCCGACACTGTTCTCCGAACAATTGCGGCGCATCCCGGAACAGGCCGATCGCATCCAGCGCACGCTGAATCGCTCGGTATGGAACGGCAACGTCCGGCAGAGCAGTTCGCAGCGTGCGCTGAACCCGGCCTTCTCGAAAATCCTGCTATGGGAAATCAGCAATACCGGCGACCGCACACGCGACGTGTTCGAGCGCTCCATCGCCAACCTGCACGAAACCGTGGTGTCGGCCATCCTGCACGACAGCCGCTTCGCCGCGTCGCTGGCCATCGACATCCTCGACCGCAATCTGTACGAGCGCGCCAATGACTGCCGCTGGTGGGCGCTCACCTCGGTGTTCCGCGAGGTGCTTGCGGCGCCGGTCGACGAGGCGGGCCGACAGCGCGTCACCGAGGTGCTGCGCTACATCCACTCGCTCTACACCGTCTACGCCAATCTGCTGGTGTTCGACACGCAAGGCGTGGTTGTCGCCGAATCGGGTTCGACCGTCGGCGGCGCATCATGGAGCGGGCGCGCGCCGGCCGAAGACTGGGTACGCCGGACGCTGGCGCTGGACGACTCCCAGGCCTGGGCAGTGTCCGCCTTCGCGCCGAGCGCGCTGTACGGCAACGCGCCCACCTATATATATGGTGCAGCGCTGCGCGCGCCGTCGGCCGGCGACGAGAAGGCGGCAGTCATCGGCGGCGTCGGTATCGTGTTCGACAGCGCGCCGCAACTGCTCGCCATGCTGCGCGACTGCCTGCCGCGCGGCGCCGACGGCGCGGTCCGCAACGGCTGCTTCGCGGCCTTCATCGACGCCGACGCACAGGTGATCGCCTGCACCGACGAGCGCTGGCGCCCCGGTCACCGCCCGCCGGAGGCCGTCGAGGCACTGGCGCTGGCCGACGACGGCAGTGGCGTGCTGCGCATCGACGACCAGTACTTCGCGGTCGGCGTGGCGAACTCGCACGGCTACCGTGAGTACGGTTGCGGCGCGAACGCCGCCCGCACACGCGTCAGCGCACTGGTATTCATGCCCCTGTGCGCGGTCGCCGTGCAGTCCGCTACGGCGAGCTGCACGGCGCCAGCGATCCGCGGCGACGCGAGCAGCGACGACACGGTGGAAATCGCCACCTTCCGCGTCGGCCGGAACTGGTTCGGGCTGCGCACCGAAAAAGTCATCGAGGCAGTCGATGCGGCCGGTCTGACCGGCGTGCCCGGTGCCGGTGAAACCATGGCCGGCTATCTGATGCACGACGGCGTGCCGATCGCCGTGTTCGATATCGCCAGCATGCTGCACGACGACGAAGCGCTCCCGTCGTCACCCGACGACTCGACGCGGCAGGTACTGGTGCTGCGCCGCGACGACGATACCCGCATCGGCATACTGGCCGACGCGCTGGGCGACATTCCGGAAGTATCGACCGCCCGCCTGCGCCCCATACCGGCGATGCTGGCCGGCGGCAATGTGCTGGGTGAATCGGTGCTGGGCGGCAGCGGCGACGGCGACGAAGCGCTGCTGCTGGTGCTCGGCGTCGAACGCATCGTCAATCGCCTCGCCGGTGGGAGCACTCCGCCGGCCGCGGCCATTCCGCTGCCGCGACGCGAAGCGGCGGCCGGTCGCTGAGACCGTGCCCGCTCAGGCGACGCCGAAAGCGCCGCTGCGCAGCTTGAACAGCCGGTCGCGCGCTTCGGCCGCCTTTTCGAATTCCAGGTTCTTCGCGTGCTCGACCATTTCCTTTTCGAGCTTCTTGATCTCCCGCGCCAGATCCTTCTCGCTCATCGCCTCGAAGCGCGCGTGTTCCTCGGCCACCATCAGTTCGCGCGCGACCTCTTCCTGGTCGTAGACGCCGTCGATGATGTCCTTGATCCGCTTGACCACGCCCTTCGGCGTGATGCCGTGCGCCGCGTTGTGCGCGATCTGCTTGGCGCGCCGCCGCTCGGTTTCGGCGATGGCACGCTTCATCGATTCGGTCATGTTGTCGGCGTACAGGATGGCCGTGCCGTGCAGATGTCGTGCCGCCCGGCCTATGGTCTGGATCAGGCTGCGCTCCGAACGCAGGAAGCCCTCCTTGTCGGCGTCGAGGATGGCGACCAGCGACACTTCGGGGATGTCCAGGCCTTCGCGCAGCAGGTTGATGCCCACCAGCACGTCGAATTCGCCCAGCCGCAGGTCGCGGATGATTTCGACGCGCTCGACCGTGTCGATGTCCGAGTGCAGATAGCGCACGCGCACGCCGTTTTCGCTGAAGTAGTCGGTCAGGTCCTCGGCCAGTCGCTTGGTGAGCACGGTCACCAGCACCCGCTCGGACGCCTCGACCCGCTTGCGGATCTCGCCCAGCAGGTCGTCCACCTGCGTTGACGCCGGGCGGATATCGACCACCGGGTCGACCAGGCCGGTCGGCCGCACCACCTGCTCCACCACTTGGCCCTGGTTGGCGGCCTCGTAGGCGGACGGCGTGGCGGAAACGAACACGGTCTGCGGCATCAGCTTCTCGAATTCGTCGAACTTGAGCGGCCGGTTGTCCAGCGCCGACGGCAGGCGGAAGCCGAAGTCGACCAGATTGGTCTTGCGCGCCATGTCGCCCTTGTACATGCCGCCGATCTGCGGAATGGTCACGTGCGACTCGTCGATGAACATCAGCGCGTCCGGCGGCAGGTAGTCGATCAGCGTCGGTGGCGGCTCGCCCGGCTGGCGGCCGGACAGGTGGCGCGAGTAGTTCTCGATGCCCTTGCAGAAGCCCAGTTCGTTCAGCATTTCGAGGTCGAAGCGGGTGCGCTGTTCGATGCGCTGCGCCTCGACCAGCTTGTGCTGGCTGACGAATTCCTTCGAGCGCATTTCCAGCTCGGTCTTGATCGCGTCGATCGCGCGCAGCACGGTGGCGCGCGGCGTCACGTAGTGGCTGGACGGATAGACGGTGAAGCGGCCGATGCGGCTGCGCACCTGGCCAGTCAGCGGGTCGAACAGCGACAGTTCCTCGATCTGGTCGTCGAACAGCGACACGCGCAGCGCGTTCTCGGCGTGTTCGGCCGGGAAGATGTCGATCACGTCGCCGCGCACGCGGAAGGTGCCGCGCTTGAAGTCGGTGTCGTTGCGCTGGTACTGCATCTGCACCAGCCGGGCGATGATGTCGCGCTGATGCAGCGTGCCGCCTTCGCGCAGGTGCAGGATCATCGCGTGGTAATCCACCGGGTCGCCGATACCGTAGATCGACGACACGCTGGCGACGATGACCACGTCGCGCCGCTCCATCAGGCTCTTGGTCGCCGACAGCCGCATCTGTTCGATGTGCTCGTTGATCGCGCTGTCCTTCTCGATGAACAGGTCCTTCGACGGCACGTAGGCTTCCGGCTGGTAGTAGTCGTAGTAGCTGACGAAGTACTCGACTGCGTTCTCCGGGAAGAACTCGCGGAATTCCGAGTACAGCTGGGCGGCCAGCGTCTTGTTCGGCGCCATCACGATGGCCGGGCGACCGGTGCGCGCGATCACGTTTGCCATCGTGAAGGTCTTGCCCGAACCGGTCACGCCGAGCAGGGTCTGGAACATGAGCCCGTCGTCGATGCCCTCGACCAGTTTGGCGATGGCGCCCGGCTGATCGCCGGCCGGCGGGAAGGGCTGGTGCAGCCGGTAAGGGCTGTTGTCAAAGGTTAACAAGGCGGGTGCGGCGACAGTTTCCGACATGGTAGAATTTTGCGTTGCACAAATCGTTTGCAGCCTGATGACCGCGCGACTTCGGCGGCGTTCGGGCAAAGGCAGACATTAGCGCGATTGTTGTCCGTTTTTCGACCTATCTTTAATAGCACGACGCACCGCCCGTACCGGGCAAACCAACCCTGCACACCGGAGCACGCATGAACCCGTCCGTTTTCTCGTCCGTCGAGATGGCCCCGCGCGACCCCATCCTGGGCCTGACCGAAGCCTTCAACGCTGATACCCGCACCACCAAGGTGAATCTGGGCGTGGGCGTGTACTACGACGACGCGGGCAAGCTGCCGCTGCTGCGCGCGGTGCGTACCGCCGAAGAGGCGCGCATGAAGAATGCGCCGCCGCGCGGCTACCAGCCGATCGAAGGTGCGCCGGCCTACAACAAGGCGGTGCAGGACCTGCTGTTCGGTCAGGGCGCCGCCCTGACCGCCGACGGCCGCGTGGTCACTGCCCAGGCCCTGGGCGGCACCGGCGCGCTGAAGATCGGCGCCGACTTCCTGAAGCGTCTGCTGCCGCAGGCCAAGGTGTACATCAGCGACCCGAGCTGGGAAAACCACCGCGCGCTGTTCGAAGCCGCCGGCTTCGAAGTCGATGTCTATCCGTACTTCGACGCCGACACCCGCGGCGTGCGCTTCGACGCGATGATGGCGCACCTGAAGGCGCTGCCGGCCAACCAGATCGTGCTGCTGCACGCCTGCTGCCACAACCCGACCGGCGCTGATCTGACCGACGCCCAGTGGGCCGAAGTGGTCGAGGTGTGCAAGTCGCGCAACCTGGTGCCCTTCCTCGACATGGCCTACCAGGGCTTCGCCGACGGCATCGACCAGGACGCCGTGGCGGTGCGCCAGTTCGTGCAGTCCGGCCTGAGCTTCGTCATTTCCAGCTCGTTCTCGAAGTCCTTCTCGCTGTACGGCGAGCGCGTCGGCGCGCTGTCCATCGTGACCGCGTCGAAGGACGAGTCGGCGCGCGTTCTGAGCCAGCTCAAGCGCACCATCCGCACCAACTACTCGAACCCGCCGACCCACGGCGGCGCCGTCGTCGCCTCCGTTCTCGCCACGCCGGAACTGCGCACCATGTGGGAAGAGGAACTCGGCGAAATGCGTGAGCGCATCCGTGCCATGCGCACCGGCCTGGTCGACAAGCTGTCGGCCCGCGGTGTCGCCCGCGACTTCTCCTTCGTCGTGCGCCAGCGCGGCATGTTCAGCTACACCGGCCTGACCGTGGCCCAGGTCGATCGCCTGCGCGACGAATTCGGCATCTACGCGGTCAGCACCGGCCGCATCTGCCTGGCCGCGCTGAACTCGAAGAACATCGATTACGTGGCCGATTCGCTGGCGATCATCCTGAAGTAATCGGGACGCCGCCGCAGACAAAAAGCCCACTCCTCGGAGTGGGCTTTTTGTTGGCCAGGATGCACGGCAACGCGTCGTTGCAGCACCCCGGCCGATGTCGCGAGCACCGCTCTCCCGCACGGCGGCGCCGAGCGGGAGCAGATCCGTCAGACCACGCCCTGCCCCAGCATGGCCTCGGCCACCTTGACGAAGCCGGCGACGTTGGCGCCGTCGAGGTAGCTGACGCGCCCGTCCTTGCGCTTGCCGTACTGCAGGCAGGCGCCGTGGATGCCCTGCATGATGTGCAGCAGACGGGTATCGACCTCGTCGCGGGTCCAGCTCATGCGGACCGCGTTCTGGCTCATTTCCAGACCCGAGGTCGCGACGCCGCCGGCATTCGACGCCTTGCCCGGCGCGTACAGCACGCCCGCCGCCTCGAATGCCTTGGCCGCTTCGATGGTCGACGGCATGTTGGCGCCCTCGGCCACGCAACGGACACCGTTGGCGATCAGCGTGCGCGCGTCGCTCTCGTCCAGTTCGTTCTGCGTCGCGCACGGCAGCGCGACATCGACCGGCACCCGCCACGGCCGCATGTTCGCCTCGAAAGCCACGCCCACCCTCTTCGCGTAGTCGCTGACGCGGCCGTACTGCACGTTCTTCACGTCCATCAGGATGGCCAGCTTCTCCGGCGTGAAGCCGTCCTCGTCGATCACCGTACCGCCGGAGTCGGACACCGTCACCACCTTGGCGCCGAGCGCCATCGCCTTCTCCACCGCGTACTGCGCCACATTGCCCGAGCCGGATACGGCGACGCGCAGGCCAGCCATCGAGTGGCCGGCGTGGCACAGCATTTCCTCGGCGAAGTAGACAGTGCCGTAGCCGGTCGCTTCCGGGCGGATCAGCGAACCGCCGAAGCTCAGGCCCTTGCCGGTGAACACGCAGTCCGCACGATTGGACAGCTTCTTCATCATGCCCGCCATGTAGCCGACCTCACGACCGCCGACACCGATGTCGCCGGCCGGCACGTCGGTATCCGAGCCGATATGGCGGAACAGTTCGGACACGAAAGCCTGGCAGAAACGCATGACTTCGCCCTGGCTGCGCCCCTTCGGATCGAAGTCCGAGCCGCCCTTGCCGCCGCCCATCGGCAGCGTGGTGAGCGCGTTCTTGAAGGTTTGCTCGAAGGCCAGGAACTTCAGGATGGACAGGTTCACCGACGGGTGGAAACGGATGCCGCCCTTGTAGGGGCCGATGGCCGAGCTGTGCTGGATGCGATAGCCGCGATTCACCTGCACCTCGCCCTTGTCGTCCACCCAGCTGACACGGAACATGATCACCCGCTCGGGTTCAACCAGCCGCTCGAGTAAGGCCTGTTCGGCGTAACGCGGATGCGCCTCGATGAAGGGCCACAGGCTTTCCATCACTTCGGTGACGGCTTGCATGAATTCCGGTTGCCCCGGATTGCGCGCCTCGACGACGCTCACGAACGACTTGAAATTGCTGTACTTCAACGCTGTCTCCTGAATCACGCACTAAGGCTGTCTTGCACCACAGCAGGGCATTTTGATCGAATTTGTTTCAGCAAGCACACTTTTAGTGCCCGAAAACACGCCACGCCCCGACACAGTGCGCTCTACGACCGACCGATGAGCATCGCCGGCAGCACGGCCTGGTGCGACTTTCCGGATCACGCTCAATCATCGTGCATCGACTGTCATCGGACCGACACATTCTGGTGCGCTCCTTGCTAAACGCACCGCGATTGTGATTTCCGGAGCCCTCATGGACAGTTTCAAGACCTCGGCCGACGTGTTGTTCATCCTGCTCGGCGCCATCATGGTGCTGGCGATGCACGCCGGCTTCGCCTTCCTCGAAGTCGGTACGGTGCGACGCAAGAACCAGGTGAACGCCCTGGTGAAGATTCTGGTCGATTTCTGCGTATCGACGCTGGTGTATTTCTTCATCGGCTACGGCATTGCCTACGGCGTGCATTTCTTCGGCAGTGCGGCTTCGCTCACCCAGTCGAGTGGTTACGACCTGGTGAAGTTCTTCTTCCTGCTCACCTTCGCGGCCGCAATCCCGGCCATCGTGTCCGGTGGCATCGCCGAACGCGCGCGCTTCTGGCCGCAGGTGATGGCGACCGCGCTGATCGTCGGCCTGCTCTATCCGCTATTCGAAGGCATGGTGTGGAACGCCAACTTCGGTTTCCAGAACTGGCTTGAAACGCAGTTCGGCGCCCCTTTCCATGACTTCGCAGGCTCGGTGGTGGTGCATGCGTTCGGCGGCTGGGTCGCGCTCGCCGCCGTGCTGCTGCTCGGCGCACGGCGCGGCCGCTACTCAGGCGACGGCGGCATCTCTGCCCACCCGCCGTCGAGCATTCCCTTTCTCGCGCTGGGCGCATGGATCCTGACCGTCGGCTGGTTCGGCTTCAACGTCATGAGCGCACAGAAGCTGGAAGCGGTGAATGGCCTGGTCGCCGTCAATTCGCTGATGGCCATGGTCGGCGGCACGCTGGTGGCGCTGGTGGCCGGCCGCAACGACCCGGGCTTCGTGCATAACGGCCCGCTTGCAGGACTGGTCGCGGTCTGCGCCGGCTCGGACCTGATGCACCCGCTCGGTGCGCTGGCCACCGGTGCGGTTGCCGGCGGCCTGTTCGTACTGATGTTCACGCTGACGCAGAACCGCTGGAAGATCGACGACGTGCTCGGCGTGTGGCCGCTGCACGGTCTGTGCGGTGCCTGGGGCGGCATCGCAGCCGGTCTGTTCGGGCTGGAAGCGCTTGGCGGTCTCGGCTCGGTCACCTTCATGACGCAACTGGTCGGTACCGTCGCCGGCGTTGCCATTGCGCTGGCAGGCGGCTTCGTCATCTACGGCACGATCCGCGTCTTCGTCGGCCTCCGGCTCGACGCGGAACAGGAATTCGAAGGCGCCGACCTCGCGATCCATCGCATCAGCGCGTCGCCGGAACGGGAAACGCTGTGGTGAGCACCCGGTAGGACGGCGCCTGCGCGTGGTCGGTCCATGCCGACAGCGCAAGCGGGCGGCGGCAAGGCAGAATCGCGGGCAGTCCACCCTGGAGCTTCGCCATGATCCGCCCGCGCCACGCCGCGTCTTCCCGTCGATCCGCACCACTGCTTGCGCTGCTCGGCGCGCTGCTCGCAGCGCCCGCACAGGCCGACCTGTTGCTCGCCACGCGGCAGACCGTGATCGACCCCGGTCTGCCGCTCACGCTCACCGTCGTATCAACCGCCAGCGAAGCGCTGCCCGACGAACTGAAGGCGCGCATCATCGTCGGCGCCCGCGCCGCCGACGTGACGCTGCGGGCGACCGCGCCGGCACAGGGCGGTCGCCGTGATTACTCGGCAGTATTCCCGACCGATCTCGAAGGCACCGGTCGCCTGGAACTGACGTCGGCTGCGTCGAGCGTGCTGCTGGTGCAGCTCAGACCGGCACCACTGGCCGCCGGCGCCGTCGCGATCACGACACCCGGCGCCACACGTCCCGCCGCGCCCGAAGACCAGGACGCCGAACCGGCGGGCGTGGTCAACCTGGGCCGCAATCGCATCGGTCTGGGGACGCACGAACCGGTCTACTTCGTCGCCGGCTCGCGTGGCGACACCACGGCGCGCTTCCAGCTGTCGTTCAAGTACCGTATCTTCGACCCGGAAGGCTGGGCGACCGAACTGCCGCTGGGCGAACTGCTGACCGGCCTGCACTTCGGCTACACCCAGACCTCGACCTGGGACTGGAGCGGCGACTCCAAACCCTTCCGCGACACCACCTACAAACCCAGCTTCTTCTACGAGTTCGGCCCTTACCGGCAGATCGGCTCGCGTCACACGGTGAGCGCCCAGGCGGGTTACGAACACCAGTCGAACGGCCGCGACGGCAGCGAATCGCGCTCGATCGACACCCTGTTCGTGAAACCGTCCTGGCGCTGGGACATTGACCACAACACGCACATCGGCGCGTCGGTGAAGCTGTTCGACTACACCGACCGCGACCCGACCAACCGCGACATTTCGAAGTACCGCGGCTACGCGCTGGTCGGCCTGGAAGTCGGCAATGACGACGGCTGGCTGCTGAAGGCCGAAAGCTATCCGGGCGACCAGGGCTCACTGCAGCTCGACCTGTCCTACCGCCTGAAGCGCCGCCTGCTGGCGGACGCCGGCGCTGGCGGCTTCCTGCACTTCCAGTACTTCAATGGCTACGGGGAAGGCCTGATCGACTACAACCGCAGCGGTCCGGCGCAGTTCCGGGTCGGATTTTCCATCGTGCGCTGACGCGTCGGCACGGGGCGGATCGCTGGCGTCCTTCTGTTGTCGGCCGACGGCGGCGGGGACAGGAGTCGGCGCTGGATCAACAGCCCCGTCGCGGTCGGAAGACCGCTCCCACAGAACCACGCCAGAGCAGCCGCCCGAGCGAAGGTTCAGTGGGAGCGCGCTTGCTCGCGATTGCGGCCTGCATCGAAGCCCGCTGCATCGCGACGCCGTCACTACGCGTGCGCCGGCCCCTCGGCGCCGCGGAACTGCGGTTCCGCCAGCAGGTGCACGCTGAAGCAGGTGCCCTCGCCCGGCGTGCTGGTGACCGTGATGGTGCCGCCATAGCGCTCGATCAGTCCGAGCGACACCGACAGCCCGAGGCCTGTGCCTTCAGAGCGCTTCGTGGTGAAGAAGGGGTCAAACACGCGACCGATGTGCTCGGGCGCGATGCCGTGGCCGGTGTCGCGCACGTCTATCCGTGCGCCCGCCGGATCTGCGCTGTCGCGCGTCGCCAGCGTCAGCGTGCCGCCGTCGGGCATCGCGTGCAGCGCGTTGACGATGAGATTCACCAGCACCTGCTGCAGTTCGTCGCGATTGATGCGCACGCGTGTCGTCGCCGCGGTATCGAACACGATGTCGACGCCAGACTTGCGCGCCTGGTGCTGCACCAGCGGCAGCGTGTCGTGCAGCAGCGTGGCGGTGTCCAGCTCGTCCACATAGCCTGCGAACTCGCCCGGCCGCGCGTACTGCAGCAGCTTGGTCACGATGACGCGGATGCGGTTGATCTGTTCGTCGAGCAGGCGGACTTCGGTTTTCACCGTATTGCCGGCCGGGCCGAGCAAGGCGCGCATCAGGTCGAGATTGCCCTGCATCACGGCGATCGGATTGTTGATCTCGTGCGCCACACCGGCAGTGAGCTGGCCGATCGCCGCCAGCTTTTCCGAGCGCACCAGCTGGCGCTGCGCCTCGCGCAGTTCGGCGGTGCGTTCGACCACCTTCTGGTCCAGTTCGGCGTTGAGCTGCTTCAGTTCGGCTTCGCGCGCGGCCACCGTATCGAGCAGCGTATCGAGGTGACTGGCCAGACGGGCGATTTCTTCACCCCCTTCGACGGCACCGGTGCGCGCCGACGCGTCGCCCTTCTCAACCGCACCGATGGTGGCGTCCATCCGCTCGATCGGCCGGAAGATGCTGCGCGCGCCGCGTAGCGACAGCACGACGCCGGTGGCCATGATGAGCGCGAACAGGCCGATCAGCGCCGCCAAGATGTTCTGCTTCACTTCGCGGAAGGGTGCTTCGAGAAAGCCGACGTAGAGCATGCCGATGCGGCGGTCGTCGCCATCGACCACCGGTTCGTAGCCCGACACATACCAGTCGTTCACGACGAAGGCGCGGTCCAGCCAGCGTTCGCCGTTGTCGAGCACGCGATGGCGCACCGCCGACGACACGCGCGTGCCGAGCGCGCGGTCGCCGCCGAACATGCGCACATTGGTGGCAATGCGCACGTCGTCGAGAAAGAGCGTGGCGGTGCCGCGCGAGCCCAGCGGCAAGGCGCCGTCGTTGTAGACGAGGTCGTTGATGGTGTCGACGAAGTCGAGGTTGCGGTTCAGCAGCTGACCGCCTTCGAGCACGCCGATCTGTTCGCCCCGCGCGTCGAGTATCGGCACGGCGATGTGGATGACCATGCCGCGGTCTTCCTCGCTGCGCGGGTCGGGCCGGGCGTTGGTGGTCGGCACGATGGCAAGACGGGCACGTTCGAGCAGCGGCGGGCCTATCGCGTCGAGCCGGGCAGCGTCGAACACCGACAGCGCAACCCGGGCCTCGCCTTCGAGCGCGCCGCGCACCACCGGCCAGTCAGCGCGCGCCTCGCCGGGCTTCGCGCCGTTCGATGCTGCACGCACCTGCCCCTGGCGATCGAGCACATAGAGGTAGTCGAAGTGCTGCGAACCGGCCTGTGCGGCCAGCAGCGTACCGAGCCTGACCGGGTTGTCGAGCACGCTGCGCAGCCGGCCCGATGCGGCCAGCCCGGCGATCGCCTGCTTCTGGCCGTCGAGCACGCGGTCGAAATACTGGCGGGCGATGGTCAGTTCGGCATTCACCTTGTAGATGAGCAACTGGTCGTAGGCCGAATTGCCCCAGTGCACGACCAGCCCGATCAGCAGCGGCAGCATCAGCAGCGGCGGCGCCAGCACCAGCATGACCAGCCGGGTGCGCACCGAACCGCGGCGCAAGGAATGAATGAATCGCATCCGGCGATGCTACTTCAGGCCCCGGGTTTGCGCTGCCGCCCGCTACACTCGCGCCTTTCGTCCTTCCGCCCTCCCCGTCCATGCATGTCGACGTGATCGTGATCGGCGCCGGCGCGGCCGGCCTGATGTGTGCCGCTACCGCGGGAAGCCGCGGCCGGAGCGTGCTGCTGATCGACCACTACCCGAAGCTGGCCGAGAAGATCCGCATTTCCGGCGGCGGCCGCTGCAATTTCACCAATCGCGATCTGCGGCCGGACTGTTTCCTGTCGCAGAACCCGCATTTCTGCCGCTCGGCGCTGTCGCGCTACACGCCGCGCGATTTCGTCGCGCTGGTCGAACGGCACGGCGTCAGCTATCACGAGAAGACGCTGGGCCAGCTGTTCTGCGACGACAGTTCGCAGCAGATCATCGATCTGCTGAAGGACGAGTGCGATGCTGGCGGCGTGCGCTGGCAACAGCCTTCAGCGGTAGCGGGCGTCACGCGCGAAGGTGATCTGTTCCGCGTCGACACCGACCAAGGGGCGCGCTTCGCCGCCTCGCTGGTGATCGCCACCGGTGGGCTCACCGTGCCCAAGATCGGCGCCACCCCCTTCGGTTACAAGGTGGCCGAGCAGTTCGGCCTCAAGGTGGTCCCGCCCAAGCCGGCACTGGTGCCGCTGGCGCTGGACCCGGAGTGGCTGGCGCGCTTCGGCGAACTGTCCGGCGCCTCCTTCGATTCGATCGCCTCCTGCGACGGCCCGGAATTCCGCGAACAGACCCTGCTCACCCACCGCGGCCTGTCCGGCCCGGCCATCCTGCAGGCTTCGAGCTATTGGCAGCAGGCGGGTGGCCGCGAGCCGGTGCGCATCGACCTGCTGCCGGACGTGGACGACGTGGAGAGCTGGTTGCAATCGGCACGTGCTGGCCGGCAGACACTGGCTGGGCTGCTGGCGGAACACCTGCCGAAGCGCTTCGCCCAGCAGTGGGTGGATTTCGAAGGCGGCGGCCGATGGGACAGCGCGCTGGTCGAGCTGCCGCGCGCCGCGCTGGCCGACGTCGCGGCCAAGCTCAAGGGCTGGGCGCTGCATCCGTCGGGCACGCTGGGCTACAACAAGGCGGAAGTGACGCTGGGCGGCGTGGACACGCGCGAGCTCGACCAGAAGACGATGGCTGCCCGGCGCGTGCCCGGCCTGCATTTCGTCGGCGAGGTGGTCGACGTAACGGGCTGGCTGGGCGGCTACAACTTCCAGTGGGCCTGGTCGTCCGGCTGGTGCGCCGGTCAGGCCGCCTGAGCGCGCCCTCGGCGCTTCAGCGGGCGAACGGGAAGAACACCGGCACCAGCAGCAGCACGGTCGCGCCATAGGCAAGGGTGATCGGCAGGCCCATGCGGACGAAATCCAGCATGCGGTAGCGCCCGGGCGAATACACCATCAGATGGGTCTGGTAGCCGAAAGGGATCAGGAAGCCGGCGCTGGCGCCATACAGCACCGCCATCACGAAGGGCATCGGGTCGGCGTCGAAGGCACGCGCGGTCGACAGCGCGATCGGAAAGGCCAGCGCTGCAGCGGCGTTGTTGGTCACCAGCTCGGTCAGGATGACCGTCAGCAGGTAGATGCCGATGAAGGCGCCGACCACGCCGTGGCCGTCGTACAGCGCGCGCAACGCGCCGGTCATCAGTTCCGCGGCGCCGCTGTTTTCCAGTACCTGGGCGATGGCCAGCGACGAGCCTATGGTCAGCACCAGGTCGAACGGGAAACGGCGCCGCATTTCGCCCAAGGTCAGCAGGCCGCTGACGACCAGCCCTCCGAGCAGCAGAAGCAGGCCGGTGAACAGCGGCACGATCTCCAGCCCCGACAGCGCAATCACCGCCGCGAAGGCGCCCAGCGTGAGCCGGCTCTGCAGCGGCGTCAGGCGCGGCCGCACCGTACCGCCAACCAGGTGGAAGTTGCGGTCGATGTTGCGGTGGTTCGCGAAATCGGGGCCGACCGCCAGCAGCAGGCTGTCGCCGACGTGCAGCGGCACGCGTCCGAGCTGGCCGGTCAGACGCTTGTCGCCGCGGCGTATGCCGACCACGCCGGCGTCGAACATGGTGCGGAAATCGACTTCCCGCAGCGTCTTGTTCGCCAGTTCGGACTGGCTGGACACGACCACTTCGAGCAGGTTGGAGCGCAGCAGCGAATCCGCCTCGACGCCGAACACCTGCAGGCCGTCGAAGCGCTGCAGCGCGGCCATCTTGTCCACTTCGCCGGTGAAGATGAGCACGTCGCCGGATTCGATCACCTCGGTCGGTGCGACCGGGGAGATGAGCCTGCCCTCGCGCATGATTTCGAGCAGGAACAGGCCTTCGAGATTGCGCAGCCTGTTCTGTTCGATGCTGCGGCCGATCAGCGACGACGCCGGCTCGACCCGCGCCTCGAGGAAATAGGCCTGCTGCAGTTCGCGGTCGTTCGCGGCATGCCGGGGCAGCAGACGCACGCTCAGCGCCAGCACAGCCACACAGACCAGCGCCACCGGCACGCCGACCCAGCTCGGGTCGAACATGCCCAGCGGCTTCATGCCGGCATTCACCATCAACGAACTGACCACCAGATTGGTCGAGGTACCGACCAGCGTGGTGACGCCACCGACAATGGCGGCGAAGGACAGCGGGATGAGCAGCAGCGAGGCCGGGTGATGGCGCTGCTTGGTCACCACGCCGAGCAGCGCCCCCACCACCGCCGTGTTGTTCAGAAAGGCGGAAAACAGCGTGGTGACCGAAGTGAAGCGCACCACCGCCCAGCCGGGCGAGCCGCGCAGCAGCCGGTCGGACACGCGCTCCAGTATTGGCGAGCGCTCGATCACCAGCGACACCAGCAGCAGCATCACCAGCATGGCCAGCGCCGGATTGGTGTAACTGGCCAGCCAGGCCTTCTGGTCGAGCAGACCGGCCAGGTAGTAACAGGTGGCCAGGCCGGCGAACAGCGGTGCCGGCGCGATGCGGCCATGCACCAGTAGCGCCAGCAACAGCCCGATGGAGGCGAGAACCAGCCAGGCAGTCATGAGCGGAGACTCAGGCGCCCAGCCCCCAGGCGGCGAAGTGCGGGTTGGCGAAATCCGGTTTGCCGTAGCTGAACGGCGAGCCGTCGACCTGCTCGATGCGGCCACCCGCGGCCACCAGCACCGCGTGACCGGCGGCTATGTCCCATTCCATCGTGCGACCGAGGCGCGGATAGACGTCGGCTTCGCCGGCCGCGACCAGACAGATCTTCAGCGATGAGCCGGCGTTGCGCAGGTCTGCCACCTTGCGCCCTGCGAGGTAGGCCTCGAGCGCGGCCGCGTCGCCGTGCGAACGGCTGGCCACCACGGTGAGCCCTTCGCCTGGCGGCACGCGGCAGCGGATTTCGCGCGCGCCGTCGGCGTCCTCCAGCCAGGCGCCGACACCGGCGATGCCGGAGAACATACGGCCCAGCGCCGGCGCCAGCACGACGCCCAGCACCGGCTGGCCGTTCTCGATCAGGGCGACGTTGACCGTGAACTCGCCGTTGCGGTTGATAAACTCTTTCGTGCCATCCAGTGGATCGACCAGCCAGAACGGTGCGCCGTCCGCCGGCCGCTGGCCGGCTTCGGTGGACTCTTCGGACACGATGAAAATGTCCGGCGTCAGCGCCTTCAAGCGCGCAACGATGACCTCGTCCGCCTTCTTGTCGGCTTGCGTTACAGGCGAATTATCCGACTTATCAGTGACTTCGAAATCCGTCGCATAGACATCCATCACGCACTTGCCCGCAGCCCGGACGATGTCCAGCAGCGCCGCGTGCAAGGTCTTCAGTTCGGCGACGTCCTTCATGTTTTCTCCTGACAAGCCACGGTGTCCGTCGGTTTAACGGCCACTAAATAATTAATGCACATTATCTGCGCACTGAATGCTTGTACTCTACATGACGGATGACAACCCTGTCCGTGAAGAATGGACGCTAGAAACCTGCCTGCCGAAGAGTTGAACGAACGCCGCCGCGAAGCCGTCAGGCTGCGCCTGGCCGGCATGACCGTGGCCGCGGTATCGGCCGCGGTGCGCCTGAGCGCGCCAACGGTCATCGCTGCCCACAAGGCCTATCTGGCTGGCGGATGGGATGCGGTGCTGCTGCGCCGTCGCGGCCGCAGTGCCGGCAGCGGCCGCAAGCTCGACGCCTCGGTCGAGCGCAGACTGCTGACCGCCATGGTCGGACACACCCCGGATGCGCTCGGCCTGCCGCAGCGTCTGTGGAGCGACGAGGCGATTGCGGCGTGGTTCGTGCAGCAAGGTCTGCCGGTGCCGCCGCGGCGCAGCCTGGGTCGCTACCGCGCCGGCTGGGGCCTGCAGCCCGCGTTGTCCGACGACGACGACCGGCAGCTGCACGCGCTGATGAAATCGGTCGCGCACGACCACGACCCCTTCTGGTGCGGCGCCCTGCCCGGTACCGCCGCCGAGCACCGTCACTGGCTCCTGTTCGCACGTGGCAGCCGCGGCCAGTTGCACTGGTCGGCATGCCAGAACCCACCGGATACCGACGACTGGACGCGCTTCTGGCAGCGTCTCGCCGCCGAACGGAAGCGGCCGGTGCATCTGTTGCTGAGCGGCCTGACGCTGACGCCGGGCGGTGAACTGGATCGCTGGATGTCGGCGCAGACGCCGCCGTTAAGCTGGACCGCGCTGCCGATGTCGCCGACCGTGACGCCCGCCGCAGCCCCGTCCTCGAATCCGCCGCCCGCCGTGACGCGCTCGAACGCGCACGTCGCGGCGGCACCCCATCATTCCGCGATCAAACCGAGAGCGCCCATGCAGACCACACCCGAAGCGATCGATCCCGACACCCTGACCCACCTGCAGCGGCTGGAAGCCGAGAGCATCCACATCATGCGCGAGGTGGTGGCCGAAGCCGAAAACCCGGTCATGCTCTACTCGATCGGCAAGGACAGCGCGGTCATGCTGCACCTTGCGATGAAGGCCTTCTACCCGGCCGTGCCGCCCTTTCCGCTGCTGCACGTGGACACCACCTGGAAGTTCAAGGCGATGTACCAGTTCCGCGACGAGATGGCGAAGAAGCTGGGCATGGACCTCATCGTGCACATCAACCAGGAAGGCGTCGCCAAGGGCATCAACCCGTTCACGCACGGCTCCGCCATCCACACCGACATCATGAAGACCGAGGCGCTGAAGCAGGCGCTGGACAAGTACGGTTTCGACGTCGCCTTCGGCGGCGCCCGCCGCGACGAGGAAAAGTCGCGCGCCAAGGAGCGCGTGTTCTCCTTCCGCACCGCGCAGCACCGCTGGGACCCGAAGAACCAGCGGCCGGAGCTGTGGAACCTGTACAACGCGCGCAAGCACAAGGGCGAATCGATCCGCGCCTTCCCGATCTCGAACTGGACCGAGCTCGACATCTGGCAGTACATCTACCTGCAGAACATTCCCATCGTGCCGCTCTACTTCTCGGCGCCGCGCCCGGTGGTCGAGCGCGACGGCACCCTCATCATGGTGGACGACGAGCGCATGCCACTGCGCGCCGGCGAAGTGCCGCAGATGAGGAGCGTCCGCTTCCGCACGCTGGGCTGCTATCCGCTGACCGGTGCGGTCGAGTCAACCGCTGCCACGCTGACCGACATCATCCAGGAAATGCTGCTCACGAAGACTTCGGAGCGCCAGGGCCGCGTGATCGACCACGATTCGGCCGGTTCGATGGAAAAGAAGAAGCAGGAAGGGTATTTCTGATGGCACACGTTTCCGACCTCATTGCGCAGGACATCGGCGCCTACCTGAAGCAGCACGAGCACAAGAGCCTGCTGCGCTTCATCACCTGCGGCAGCGTCGACGACGGCAAGAGTACGCTGATCGGGCGCCTGCTGTACGAATCGAAAATGCTGTTCGAGGACCAGCTGGCCGCGCTCGAAGCCGACTCGAAGAAGGTGGGCACACAGGGCGGCGACCTCGACTTCGCGCTGCTGGTCGACGGCCTGGCCGCGGAGCGCGAACAGGGCATCACGATCGACGTCGCCTACCGCTTCTTCTCGACCGACCGGCGCAAGTTCATCGTCGCC